>ERZ772909.1421-NODE-1421-length-13238-cov-3.174315_pt1 | contig 13238 bp, 8 predicted proteins | sample MGYA00511137_ERZ772909 | MGnify/ENA primary metagenome ERZ772909 (study PRJEB29015, sample SAMEA2738095) | human oral metagenome | biome: human oral; feature: human-associated habitat; material: saliva | place: China | collected 2270 ... | reverse complement strand
TCCTCAACGAGGTGGTAGACTCCAGTCGATGTATATGAAGTATAATCTTTGTATTAAACAGTATTGTGCACTTGTCTGTTTATTATTCGATGTGAGAATAAGTCTTCATTGCGCTTGACTCTACTTGTCTGAATTTAGGAGTTCGGTAGGTAGAGGGATGTCAAGACTATTAGCACGTTCAAGATTACGTCGTTTTATCTTGCGTTGAGTGTCAGCCTTTTGCTTTGTTATTGCTGCAGGTTTCTGCTTGTAGAGAGGTAGTTGGCGTGGATTCCAATTACCTTGTACATCTCTTTTAGCCTTACACTCGATAGCCTTAGGGTAATAGTATACGGCTTCTGGCTGTAGCTGACAGGTATAATCACCCGTATCCCATTTTCCGTTATCGTTATCATCAATGATAAGACGAAGGTAGTATTTACCCGGTTTTACGTAATGAAAGGTTGCTTGATTGTTTTCAGCATAAACTTCCTTTACGGGGTTGTCGCTTTCATTGAGCAATTGTAGTAGGCAGTTCTTACCATTCATATTTTGCAAGGTCATTACCAACGTGCTATATTCGTCCATTGATGGGATACGTATACCTTGTTTGTATTTCGCAGAAACCTTACCATAAATATCCGTAAAGGCTGCTGAGTCAACTTCTAAACTATATTCGTGTCCCGGGTTCCATGTACTTACAATCTTCATGGAACGTGCTTTACCAGGTATAGTACCAAACTTAAACTTTGCCCGATACCATAGTGTGTCGATTTTCTCATAGAGATGTATTTTAGAAGTATCTGAGTGTGCTATTGGTGTTGGGAGTTCGAATGTAGGATTTTGGTCAGGGTCCATTTGCGAAGAAACATTGTATCTGACTTCCAGAGGAGCGACAGGCATTGTTGTTTCAAAGATTTTTCCACGTTCTTTTGCCTTTTCTTGTTTCTTAAACCATTTGTTGTACTCTTCTTGCTGATGCTTTAGTCGTTTTGTGTATGGTATCTTTGAGAGAATTTCTAACGTGTCTGTTTTAGGAACAAGTTTACCCAAGCTGTCAGTCATATTATAAAGCATCTCCATGCGTAGCGTGTCTTGATTGACGAGTGCTGTATCACGAAGCCAGTAGGTGATAGTGTCTCGATTCAGACTTGGCTCTGTTATGAATGCATCTTTGGTGCTGAAGTTTAGCCCTTTGAACTGTGGAAGATTTGCATCACCATAGCTAAAAAAGAGTGTAAAATGGTTAGGTTCCTTGCGTTCAGACTTAAGGAAGAAACGATCGGTCTGTGTCGCTGTAAAAGAATTTAGCACCACGTCGTCTGGTAGGAAGTGCGTGTAAGGCACTTGTTTGATGTCTTTGATATGTAAGGAGTCAATCCAAAGCGTATCTTGTCTAATGTCTGTTTTCCACGAAGGCATAATAACTTCGGGCGTGAAGGCTAACTTTTCACTCTTTTGGTTGTACATATAGTTGCCGTCCATGTCCTGTAAAGCGTAGATGCGATAGTCGCCTTTGGCAACACCTCGTATGACGAAACGACCCCGACTATCGGTACGCGAAACACGAAGCATAGGTTGTGTCTTAAAGGCGGTGTCGTTTTGGTTACTATAAAGCCCGACCAGAATGCCTTTAATTGGTTCAAGGTTCTCTGCTTCCAGTACATAACCAGAAACTTCCAAGGTGTCAATGTGTCCGCCTGTTGAGAAACTATAAGTGTAATTTCCTAATGGGTTTCCCTCGTTGTTATCAGAGATAGCGTCCGAGAAGTCAATGGTATAGGTAGTGTTTGGTTGCAACTTGTCTTGTAATGTTACGGTGATATGCTTACCATTAGCCTTTATTTCTGGAGCTTCTATTTGTGGCGGAGATACTACAACTTTTTCGGACGCATTCTCCAATTTGACAAATTCGTTGAAATATATCGTAGCCTTTTTGCTGTTTACATCTGTTGCTCGTTCTGCAGGTGAAGCACCTATCACTTTTGGAGGTGTTTCGTCATACCATCCACCATCTGGTTGTCCCATCTTTGCACAGGAAGCAAGGAAGAATAGTAAGAGTGCGAAAAGGTAAAACGGTAAAATGTTTGGATGGTAAAATGCCGATAGGCTATGGCTATTCTTTGCTGAAAAGCCCTCCTTTCTGCCTATTATTTCTTGGCAACATCTTTGTTTTTTCTTCTTCATATCGCTGTTTACTATTTTACCTTATTTACTTTTATTTGTGCCAAAGGCTTCTTTCTACTGAGAGATTTTAGTGTTCTATACCTTTGTTTTGCGTTTATTGGTTCATGCTTAGCAATTCTTCAAGGGTATTACGGCTATTAGAAAGTCGTGGAATCTTATGTTGTCCGCCGAGTTTACCCTTTATCTTTAGCCAGTCATTGAAGAGGTTCTTGCGTGCAACGATAATTTCAAGCGGTTGAAGTGTAATATTGTGAAATCGTTTTGCCTCATAGTCAGAGTTTACTTCTTGTAATTTACGGTCAAGAATCTTTGCAAACTCTTCAAATGAAGAAGGTTCCTTCACAAATTCAATGAGCCACTGATGACGACACTTTGCCTTTGCATCCATATACATTGGGGCTGCTGTATAATCAGTTATCTGTGCACCCGTTGCCTTACAAGCTGCTGCAAGTCCTTTTTCGGCGTTGTCCATAATAAGCTCTTCACCAAAGGCATTGATAAAATACTGGGTTCTACCAGTAATAACAAACTTATAGGGATTTGTCGAGGTGAACTGTACGGTGTCTCCAATCTCGTATCGCCAGAGTCCGCAGGCGGTACTGATGAGCATGGCGTAATTGCGCCCAATCTCTACACCTGATAATGGGACAATATTTGGATGTTCCTTATCAAACTCGTCCATAGGTAAGAACTCATAGAAAACTCCATAGTCGAGCATGAGCGACATACTGCTGTCTGATGGGTCATCTTGTATTCCGAAGAAACCCTCAGATGCGTTATAAGTCTCCATGTAGTTCATTCCTTGTTTTGTGATTAGTTGTTCGTATTGCTCACGATAAGGTGTAAAGGCTATTCCTCCATGGAAAAATACTTCCAGGTTAGGCCATACTTCTTCCAAATGTTTCTTACCACTCATCTCCATTACTCGCACCAACACGGACAGCATCCATGATGGAACACCAGATAAGTTTGTGATGTTCTGTTTCAGAGTTTCTTGTGCAATTCGGTCGCGTTTTACCTCAAAGTCACTAAGAAGTGCTGTTGCCTTTTTAGGTACACGGCAAAGATTAACGAGTGGATTTATATTTTCAATAAGAATAGCACTTAGGTCACCAACAAGTGAGTTATATAAATTGTAATTTGGTGAATGACTACCACCTAAGATGAGTCCTTTACCATTGAAGATTTTACTTTCTGGATGATTGCTAAGGTAGTATGCAATAACGTCTTTACCACCTTGATAATGAATAGTATGTAATCCCTCGTGGGATACAGGAATAAACTTGCTCTTATCGTTGGTTGTACCAGATGACTTTGCATACCACCTCACCTGACCAGGCCATAGAATGTCACGTTCGCCATGGCGCATACGGTCGATTTCTCCTTTTAACTCTTCGTATGTGTTGACTGGAATATTCTGTGCAAAATCCTCGTATGACTTTATCGTTGAGAATAGGTGTTTACGACCGTATTCGGTGTCTTTTGCCCGCTCAATGAGGTATTGCATGACCTCTCGCTGGATAGTCTCTCCGTCCGTAACGTAGCGATCGAGCTCCCTACGGCGCGGCTGGAAGTACAACTTGTTTACTATGTCAGTAAGACTCATTCAATTTTCTCTGGTTGATTAAGTTGCAAAATTACGCCAAAAAAGCTAAATGAATAACCTTTTTCTATATTTTAACACTGCTTCTTGCCTATTAAAAAGTGCTTTTTCGGTATTCTTTGCATGGTAATTGAGCGTATTTCCTCTCTCTCTCTGTATATAATCTTTTTCACTCAATTCCTCTCTTTTATCAATAACTGATCTTCATACAGATTAATGATTGTAAATATTTTTCTTACTCGTCAAAACCAATACATGGTCTTTTGGCTTTGAAAAGATGCTTGATTGACTTGTAAATGATGCTCTTTTAAGGGCTTATTAATGCTCTTTTGAAGGCTAATTAAGTATCTTCTTTTTATTGTTTCATAACTAACTGGTTTACTGTTAGTTGTAAACGTGTTCGTCGTGCGTGCTTTTATCTTTATTTTCAGATGTTTTCTCGTAGTTGTGTAAATATTTTTCAAAATTCTTGTCTATACACATTCGAAGCGTTGGTATGAAAGAATTTTCTGTTTTAGAGTTGTATAAAATGTCTATCATGCAGTCCCGGCTATGACAATTTAAGCTCTGATGCGCAACACTTATAGTCTGAATTATTTTCTTTCATCTAAAACAATTTTTGTACAAAGGGGGAGGGTAGTTGTCTTTTAATCTCCTGTACCAGTCTTGTTGTCCATCTCTTTGCATTCTATTTCTACATGTAGGCATTTTTGTCGATGTTTTATAGAGATGAAATCTACCCTTATTTTTATACCCTTATAGATTTTATAGTTTGTTTTTAATTAAATTATAGTCTATAAACTAATTATTAATAGATTCTCTACCTATCTTTATTCCTCTATTTATCTGTACTCCCCTCCTTTCGGAGGGGTAGGGGGAGGCTTTTTAAAATATCCTTTACCATGTCTTGTTGTCCATCTCTTTGCATTCTATTTCTACATGTAAGTATTTTTGTCGATGTTTTATAAAGATGAAATCTACCCTTATTTTTATACCCTTATAGCGTTTATAGCTTATTTTTAATTAAATTATAGTCTATAAATCAATCATTAATAGATTTCCTATCTATCTTCATTCCTCTATTTATCTGTACTCCCCTCCTTTCGGAGGGGTAGGGGGAGGCTTTGTTTTTTAATGTGCTTCCAGCCAGTTTTTACCCCATCCAGCGTCAGCTGTCAATGGTACATTTAGCGGATAAGCGTTCTGCATTTCTTCAATCACAATGCGTTCAACTATTTCACGCTCTTCGGGATAAACAGAGAAGTTAAGCTCGTCATGCACTTGGAGTATCATCTTAGAGCGAATACCTTCTTTCTTGAAACGTTCCCAAATGCGAACCATTGCCACCTTGATAATGTCGGCTTCTGTTCCTTGTATTGGTGCATTGATAGCGTTACGCTCTGCAAAACCACGTACAGTGGCTGTATGGCTATTGATATCTGCAAGATAGCGGCGGCGATGGAAGAGCGTTTCGGCATAACCCTTAACTCTTGCTTCCTCTTTAGCTTGTTCCATATAGGCTTGTACCTTTGGGAACGTGCGAAAATAGTCTTGTATTAGCTCTTTTGCTTCAGTATTTGGAATGTCCATACGCTGCGCAAGTCCGTAGGTTGTGATACCATATATAATACCGAAATTGGCTTGTTTTGCCTTCTTTCGCTGTGCATCAGTCACCTTGTCTATCTCTTCATGCCATATCTTTGCAGCTGTTGCACGGTGGATATCATGCCCCTCACGGAATGCCTCCATCATATTCTCATCTTCGGAAAGGTGTGCCATGATTCGTAATTCAATCTGACTATAATCGGCTGAGAAGAATAAGCATCCTTCTTCAGGTATGAAGCATTTTCGTATCTCCTTACCATCATCTGTGCGTACTGGAATGTTTTGCAGGTTTGGGTCGCTTGAAGAGAGTCGTCCAGTAGCTGTAAGTGCCTGATTGAACGATGTGTGGATGTGCCCTGTTTGCGGGTTTATCAGTTTTGGAAGAGCATCAATATAGGTGCTTAGAAGTTTCTTCATACCTCTGTAATTGAGGATATTACGTACGATTGGGTGCTTTCCTTCAAGACTTTGTAGTACCTCTTCGCTCGTAACATATTGTCCTGTCTTTGTCTTCTTAGGCTTGTCCATAATCTGCATCTTACCAAATAGGATATCACCCACTTGTTTAGGACTTGATATATTAAACTCTTCGCCTGCTTCTTTATATATTTCCTGCTCGTATTGTTTCATGCGTTCAGTGAATATTTTTGATGTATCTTGCAGTGCGTTTGTGTCCAGACATACACCAGTTAGCTCCATGTCAGCCAATACACGTACTAAGGGCATCTCTATATTCCAGAAGAGATCTTCTACTCCAAGCTCCTTTAATCGTGGTTCAAGTACATTTTTCAGACGTAAAGTGATGTCGGCATCTTCGGCTGCATATTCATAGATTTCAGCGGGGGAGAGGTCGCGCATATTCTTTTGCTTCTTTCCTTTTGGACCAAGCAGTTCTTCTATATGGATTGTTTGATAGCCGAGTAAGGTCTGAGCCATATAGTCCATATTGTGATGTAACTCAGGTTGAATGAGGTAATGGGCGAGCATTGTGTCGAACATCTTACCTTGTAGTGTCACACCATATCTACTTAACACTTCGTAATCATATTTGATGTTCTGTCCAATTTTCATTATTTTGTCGCTTTCGTACAATGGCTTGAATATCTGTATGATTTTTACCGCTTCTTCATGGTCGGCAGGTATGGCAACATAAAATGCTTTGTTTTCTTCGACTGAGAAGCTCAAACCCACCAATTCAGCACTAATTGCATCCGTTGATGTGGTTTCTGTATCTATACTGACAAAATCTTTTGTAAGAAAAAAGTCACAAATATGATGCAATTCCTCCTCATTATCAATGAGTTTATATTCGTGCTGGGTCGTTTTTATGCTCTCAAATTTTGCGTTTTTAGGTTCATCTGACTCGTTGGTCGTATTTTCTGCAAATAAATCGAGCTGATTTTTGTCTTTTTTTGGACTCGTTTCGCTTTTATTAAGGAATTTGTTAATTAGTGTCTTAAATTCTAATTCCTCAAATAATGCACGTAATTTTGTTTCGTCAGGTTGTTCAACCTTGAGCTCATCTAAATCAAGTTGTATTGGAACATCTGTTCGAATCGTTGCGAGAAACCTTGACATCTTTATATCTTCAATAGCATTCTCAACTTTCTCACGTAGTTTTCCTTTTATCTCATAAGTATGTTCGAGCATATTATCAATGCTTCCAAACTCATTGATTAGCTTGGCTGCTGTTTTTTCTCCAACACCAGGACAACCGGGAAAGTTGTCTGCTGTGTCGCCCATTAACGCAAGTAGGTCGATGACTTGGGCTGGGGTTGCAATGCCATACTTTGCTGCGATCTCTTGTTCTCCTAATGTTTCATATCCTCCACCATGACGAGGGCGATACATAAAAATGTTAGGACCAATTAGTTGGCCATAGTCCTTATCAGGTGTAAGCATAAAAGTATCGATTCCATCGGCTCCAAAGCGGGTAGCTATTGTACCTATGATATCGTCTGCTTCAAAGTTTTCTACTTGCAGAATAGGGATATGCATCGCCTCAAGCACCTGCTTAATAAGTGGTACGGAAAGCTTGATGTCCTCTGGAGTTTCCTCACGTTGAGCTTTATATTCTGGGAATGCATCATGACGAAAAGTCTTCCCATGGTCGAAAGCAACACCGATATGTGTTGGTTTCTCCTTTGTGAGTACCTCGTTCAGTGTATTACAAAAACCCATAATAGCTGATGTATTCAGTCCCTTGGAGTTTCTGCGTGGATTTTTAATGAATGCGTAATATGAACGATAGATTAGCGCGTATGCGTCAATAAGGAAGAGTTTTGCCATAAATAATTATTCTAATTTTAGTTGTAAAATTACTAATTTTCTTCCATAATCTCCGACAAAATGAGTAAATTTGTATCAAATTATATTTCAATAATGGATACTCTTTCACTCATAAAACAACCGATTGAGGCAGAATTAGTCGATTTCATCGACCTTTTTAACCGTTCGCTCAACCATGAAGATGGTCTGTTGTGTACAGTCTTGAACCATATCAAGCAGCGTGCAGGTAAGCGTATGCGTCCTATTCTCATACTCTTGATGGCTAAGAATTTTGGTAAGGTTTCTGAGGTAACGCAGCATGCTGCTGTTGGTTTGGAGCTTTTGCATACTGCTTCACTTGTGCATGATGATGTTGTTGATGAAGCTGCGGCTCGTAGAGGTCAGGCGAGTGTGAACGCTGATTATGATAACAAGGTGGCTGTACTGGTAGGTGATTATGTCCTTTCGACTGCTTTGCTTCATGTGAGTTACACTCGTTCAGAAAAGATTGTACGCTATTTAGCTGAGTTAGGACGTACACTGAGTGATGGTGAGATACTACAATTATGGAATATTCAGAACAAGGAAATCACCGAGGAGGTCTATTATAAGATTATTGAACGTAAGACTGCGGCACTTTTTGAGTCGTGTGCTGCTATCGGTGCGGAGTCGGCTAATGCAAGTGCTGAAGCGGTAGAAGCTGCAAGACTATTCGGCAAACATCTTGGTATTGTCTTCCAAATCCGTGATGATATATTTGATTACTATGACTCTGAGGCTGAAATTGGTAAGCCTACAGGTAACGATATGGCTGAGGGTAAACTCACTTTACCCATTATTTATGCGTTGAATTCGACAAAAAATACTGAAATGTTAGCCCTGGCTCATAAGGTGAAAGCTCATGAAGTTACTCGAAATGAGATTGAACAGTTGGTTGAATTTGCTAAGACGAGTGGTGGTATTGAGTATGCTGAACGCCGTATGTGGGATTTTCATGCTAAGGCTTGTACTTTTCTTGATTGCTATGTGAAGGACGAAAATATACGTACAGCTTTACAAACTTACCTTGATTACGTTATCAAAAGGAAGAAGTAATTGTATGTTTATAAAGTAAATTTCCCCTTTTCATCGTAATTATTATTGTTTTTTTAGCTTTTTAATAAGATTCTCTTTATGTTGATGATTTGAGCCTCACATATAGAGAATTTTGTTTTTAGACCCTTTTATGCTATCTTATGTGTCAAAGACGTTTGGGTTACATGTCAGCTCATGTAGTGTTGTACGTTAGCACATTTGGTCCTGTACGTTAGCACATGTTGTGCTGTATAGATTTATGTGTTTTGCTTGTCGACTATTGTTTTTTTTGTTTGTTGTTCTGTTTTGCTGTAAATGGCGTATCCTATTATCTTTATTTTCTTTTAGCTTGTCTTTATGTTCTACTATTTTATTTTTCATTATAGTTATGGTCGGTTTTAGTTGTTTATTTACTTGATTTTTGCTTTTATTTTATCATTCTTTTTCTTTATGTTTATCTGGTTTTTGTGTTTGGCTATAATGTCGGCTTTTGTTGGAATTTTAATAATATAATCTATATTCTTTTTTATTATAGTCTATATTACGTAAAAGTTTTCTCAACTCTTCATTTTTTTTATTACAAGTTAGTTTGATTTATTTTTACATTTTAATAAGAAAAAGGGGGCATACATAAGTATGCCCCGTACATGTTTTGAATATCGTATTTATCAAGTTTATCTGTTTTGTTTTTACCGACTTTGAAGAGAAGATTAGAAGAATTTTGTTTCTACTCCAATAATCTCACTCAAGAGAAGGTTTGTAAGTCTGCTTGTACCCATTCGGAACCAGTAGTTAGTGAGCCATTTTTCACCGAGTACCTCTTTTACAATGGTATAATATATAACTGCATCCATGACTGTATTAATTCCACCAGCTGGTTTCAAACCAATCTGAATACCTGTTTTTTCATAATACTCCTTGATTGCTTGACACATGATAAAGACAGACTCAGGTGTTGCACTAATTTTTTCTTTTCCTGTACTTGTCTTTATATAATCTGCTCCTGCATACATTGAAAGTAGTGCTGCTGTTTTTATCGCACGTGCATTGCCAAGATTACCTGTTTCGAGAATTACTTTCATTGGAACATCGCCACATGTTTGTTTTAGCTCGTTAATTGTGTCACAAACGCCCTCGTAGTCACCCGAAAGGAATTTGCCTACTGGCATTACGATGTCAATATGTGTTGCACCATCCTTAATTGCCAGTGCGGTTTCTATTGTCTTTACCTCTAAGAAGGTCTGTGACGAGGGGAAGTTACCTGTTACATTTGTTATATCTACACCATCAACTTCAAGACTATCTGCCATTAATTTTGTAAAACAAGGATAGGCGCAGAGGGCTGCAACGTGAGGTAAATCTGGGTATTCGGTATCGAAACGATTTACTTTCTCAACCATTTCGAGAACCTTCTCTTCAGTGTCTGATGTGCTAAGTGTCGTTAACTCAACACTACCTAAAAGGAATTTCTTTACTTCAAGATTATCATTTTCGTTCACTTTCTCTGCAATAATCTTTGTTACAGCTGCCTTTACTTCCTCGTCTGTAATGTTGAGATTGTACTGTGATAATGCTTGTTCGTACTCACTTTTTTCAACGATTCCAACGGACTTTTGTACTTGGATTTCTTTTGAAACGGTGTCTTTTATTGTTCCCATGATTAGTTTTAATTATGTTGTTTATTTTTATTTCTTATTTATGTTTGGTATGTGTTATTTCATTTTATTGTTTTTGTCTTCTTTTTTGTTTATCTTTTAGAGATTGTTCATCCCTTCTTGCATTTTATTTTGGGGTTTATTTCATTCTAAATAGAACTTTTTTATTCTTTATAGTCTATTTTATGTTGTTAAATAGCCTTTATTTTAATTTAGGATTGTTCTGGTGTCTATTTTTATCACGTTTGGTTTTCTTGTCAAAACTCTTTTGTAACTCTTCTGTGAGATTGATGCCAGTTTGATTGGCAAGACAGAGTAAAACCCAGAGAATGTCAGCCATTTCTTCGCCTAAGTTCGGTTTTTCTCCTTCTTTAAAGCTCTGTTCTCCGTATGTGCGAGCTATCACACGAGCCAATTCTCCTACCTCTTCTGTGAGGCAAGCCATGTTCGTTAACTCGTTAAAATAGCGTACACCATTTTCTTTTATCCATTTGTCTACGGCTTGTTGTGCTTCATCAATTGTCATAGTTTTGGTTGTTTTATTTCGTTTAATAGTAGAATATTGTCGATTTTATCGAAACTATTCCTCTTTTCAATCCTCTTTTTTGTTTATTTTATCTCTATTAAAATGTTTGGGTTATGCGTACTCTGTCTCTATTCCTTGTTTTTGGTGTCCATACAAATGGTGACAGGACCGTCGTTTAGCAGTTCTACTTTCATATCAGCACCAAATTCTCCTGTTCCAATGGGCTTTCCCAGCATTTTACTCATTGTTTCACAGAAATGGTTATAGAGTGGGATAGAAACTTCGTGTGGGGCAGCATGAATCCAACTTGGTCGATTACCTTTCTTATAGCTTGCCATAAGTGTAAACTGAGAAACAACGAGTATTTCGCCATTCATATCCAAGATATTTCGGTTCATAATACCCATTTCATCGTCAAAAATACGTAGGGATATAACTTTATTTATCAACCAGTTGGCATCTTCTTCTGTATCTTCTTTACCAATACCAAGTAGTATTAGGTATCCAGGACCTATAGAAGACTTCACTTGCTGATTAATTGTAACTGAAGCTTTGCTAACGCGTTGTATGACAATTCTCATATCGCAAATATACAATTTTATTTTGATTATCTACTTATTGTCATGAAAATAATTGTAGAGAATTGTAGCCTTGCTCCGTCCTATTATGTCTGTAAGTTCTTGTAAATCAGTTTCTTTTATTCGTTTTACGGTTTTCATTTTCTTTAATAAAACCTCCTTAGTCTTTGGACCGACTCCTTTGATGTTGTCTAACTCGCTGTGTAATTGTGATTTAGAGCGTTTGTCACGATGGAAGGATATAGCAGATCTATGCACTTCGTCTTGTATTTGTGTAAGAACTTTGAAGAGTTCGCTCTTTACGTCTAATGCTATTGTTTGCTGTGGGAAGCCAAAAAGGAGCTCGTTGGTACGATGTCGGTCATTTTTGGCAAGTCCCGCAATAGGAATATTTAGGTTTAGTTCTTCTTCAATGACCTCTCTAACGACCTCCATTTGTCCTTTTCCACCGTCTGTGATAATAAGGTCGGGTAGGGTTGTTCCTTCGTTCTGCATTCGGCTATAACGACGTCTTACAACTTCCTGCATAGATGCATAGTCGTCAGGTCCTACTACTGTTTTAATGTTATATTTGCGATAATCCTTTTTAGAAGGCTTCATTCCTTTGTAAACAATACATGCGGCGACTGCATCAGAGCCTGAGATGTTAGAATTATCGAAGCATTCTATATGATAAGGAATTTTTGATAATTTCAGTTTTTCTTGTAGTTCTCGCATTAAACGTGTCTGCTTTTGTTCTGGATTTAGCTTTTCAGTCTGTTTTAATCGGTCAAATTTGTATTGTTTTGCATTCATCATAGATAGTTCTAAAAGATGATGCTTGTCACCTCGCTGTGGTATAAAGAACTCAGCACCTTTTACCTTAAAGTCAAGTTCACAGGGTACAATAATCTCTTTTGCGGTACTTTTAAAGCGTTCACGTATCTCTATAATAGCTTCATTAAGTAATTCTTCATCGGTTTCATCGAGTTTTCTTTTGTATTCATAAGTAAAACTTTGATTGATAGCACCATTAGTGACGTGGATATAATTTATAAAGGCATTTTTTCTATTTTCATCGCTAATAATAGAGAATACATCAACATCTGTAATCGTATAGCTCACGATTTCACTTTTTGCGGCGAAGTTATCGAGAGCCAAATAACGTTGTTTCGTTAGTTCAGCTTCCTCAAATCGTAGTTCTTCTGCATATCTCTCCATCTCCTTTTTGAGATGTTTTTGTACGTTGCGAGTATTACCTTTTAATACCTCTCGTGCTTGTTTGATAGCTTCTTGATAGTCTTCGTATGTTTGTTTATTGATGCATGGTGCGCCACAATTATGTAGATGGTATTCTAAGCAAGGTTTGTATTTTCCCTGTTCTATACCTTCCTTAGTAATAGGGTAGCGGCATGTGCGCGGTTTGTATACCTTTTTTATAATATCAAGAACAGCATACATGCTTCCAATATGACTGTAAGGTCCGTAAAATGAACCAAATCTTTTATTGATAGTGCGTGTTTTGAAAATACGTGGAAAATACTCGTTTGTTATGCAAATACTGGGATAAGTCTTTCCATCTTTAAGTAGCACATTGTATTTAGGCTTATATTGTTTAATAAGTTGGTTTTCTATAAGAAGTGCGTCTTCCTCAGTTTTTACAACAGAGTAGGTGATATCATAAATCTTTGATACCAATACTTTTGTTTTGAAGCGATCAACCTCTTTATGAAAGTATGAAGATACACGTCTTTTTAGGTTTTTTGCCTTACCAACATAGATGA
>ERZ772909.1417-NODE-1417-length-13255-cov-13.394848_pt1 | contig 13255 bp, 8 predicted proteins | sample MGYA00511137_ERZ772909 | MGnify/ENA primary metagenome ERZ772909 (study PRJEB29015, sample SAMEA2738095) | human oral metagenome | biome: human oral; feature: human-associated habitat; material: saliva | place: China | collected 2270 ... | reverse complement strand
GTTTTGGTGAGGCGATCGATGCATGGGAGGAACTGCTGCTGGACTGTCAGCGGGTATTGGGGGCTGATCACCCTGTTACGTTAACTGTCCGTAATAATCTGGCTGGTGCTTATCGTGCTGTTGGTCGTTTTGGTGAGGCGATTGAGTTGTATGAGCGGGTGTTGGCTGAACAAGAGCGGGTTTTGGGTCCTGACCACCCTGACACGTTAACCACTCGTAATAACTTGGCTAGTGCTTATCGTGCTGTTGGTCGTTTTGGTGAGGCGATTGAGTTGTTTGAGCGGGTGTTGGCTGACCGGGTGCGGGTTTTGGGTCCTGACCACCCTGACACGTTAATTACCCGTAATGACTTGGCTGGTGCTTATTACTCCGCCGTGCGTTTTGGTGAGGCGATTGAGTTGTATGAGCAGGTGTTGGCTGAACAAGAGCGGGTTTTGGGTCCTGACCACCCTAAGACGTTAATTACCCGTAATAACTTGGCTGGTGCTTATCGTGCTGTTGGTCGTCTTGGTAAGGCGATTGAGTTGTATGAGCAGGTGTTGGCTGACCGGGTGCGGGTGTTGGGGCCTGATCACCCTGATACGTTGAAAACCCGCAACAACCTGGCGGTCGCTTATCGCTCTGCTGGGCGTCTTGCTGAGGCGATCGATGCGTGGGAGGAACTGCTGCCGGACTGTCGGCGGGTGTTGGGACCAGAGGACTCACTAACCAAGCGAGTGGAGAAAAATCTTGAAGCGGCTAAGCGCAAGATGAACCCGCCAGGGGCGTCGTCGGAATAAAAATACTTAACCTGGCACCCAGCTATTTGAGATAGTGCAAACAATATGATTTATCCCTTGTGGTGCGCGACACTTAGGATTAGGCTTGTGTTGTTGGCACTTCAATAAGGGGGCACTGCCTTCGGGTAGTGATTTTGAAGGGTCTTGGGGCTGCTCACATCTAAATGTTGGCGCGACAATGCTGGTTGCGCAGTGGATGCGGGATTGGTGATTATTTAGCTTCCCTGAGTGACAGGGTAAGAAGATAGTGCGTACCTAAGGATGCTTACATGAACATTCTCAAGCAAACTACAAATAGCGGCAAAGTGACGATTGCGGCGGTTGCAGCAGCTCTAGCAATTGTCTTGGCTGTTACAGGCGTCTTCTTCTGGAATCGCCTAACTAACAACACCAATACCGTCTCGGCGGCTTCCAGCATGAGTGCCCCTGCTTCTGTCACTGCCTCCTCCAGTGCACAGAGCTCACCTCTAGCTAAGGCAACCAAAACCCCTACCGCCACAACCCCTACACCTACTCCAACGCCTACCCCAGCTGTCACGGCTTCGAGTATGCCTCCATGTGAAGATGGGACCTTAGCTCCCGATGGAACCTGCCTGCACCCGGCTTCTGTGAAGTGGCTTAGTGATCTGCTGCCTGATCCGACCACCGTAGATCGCCATGATCCTGACGCGGTGTGTGCCGCTTATGTCATCACGTATCAGACTTGGGATGCCTCACGCGATATCACGACGGCGTATGCCTCTATCCGGTCAAGCGTTTACGAAACTCCTGAGATTCGTGGAAACCATATCCCAAATCCTGACGTAGTGAAGGGACAAGGAGAATTCCTGCCGCTTGTGCCCGGTAAATCACACACCACTGTCACTATTAAGTACATAGTCACTGACGGTGAACATAGAAATCCTGAACGGATCCCTGGCCGTTGGCTTCGTACAGTAGGTTTCGTTCGTACCTACGCTGACGGTTCCCATGAACCTGTTAGCAGTTGGGCTTTAATTAGTCTTACTAAACAGGAAGACGGTACCTGGGCGGTAAGCAATAGCGATTGGCACTACTGACACGCTGAAAACTAACTAAGGGCGACGGCGTCGAGCCAGTCAGGGGCATAGTCGAGCCTGCTACGGGAGGGTATTGTCAACCTGCTGGGGGAACGGCGTCGTAGCCATAAGCTGCGCACAGGCGTGGAGAACTCACTGGCTCTACTCTGGTTTTTGTGATGGATTGGAGTTATAGCTCGCCTTGTACATCCATATAATTCCGACCAGACTCTGCACGCTAAACACAATTACCGGAATAAGTACAGAAATAGTCTCGTGGTAAATTCCTTGAAGGATAAAGAGTAAACCTGAATCTGCATAAGCAGTGGCTAAGCAAATGACTGGTACTGAACCTGCTTGTTGAACCCGATACCAGGACGACTCTGACTCTAATGCTGCCTTCGTCCTGATTCCCGCCCACATATTTGGAGGTAACTTGTCATTTCGCATAGCTCGCGCTAGACCAGCCAAGCAGAAAGCGCTAACAAACGCTAAGAGTCCTAGACTAAATGAGATGAGCCCATCCATCAGATTAGTCCCTTCCAGACTTAGCTTCACTACTAGATAGAACCATCTTATAGCATGATGCAAGATGTTGAGTGATTGATGTCTCTACATATATTGAGCACGTGGCGGGCGTCGTGCTTCATTTAGTTTGAGCGCTTAGCGTGCGCTCATGAACGAGGGTATGGTCTCGATGGGTGCGCGGGGTGAAGTCACAAAGTGGTTGCGCTAGGCCTATCGGGCAGGCAGTAAGGTCGAAAAGAGCGCGCTACTGGACAGGTTTTGTGAACCAACGGGATTATCTCGCTCGCCTGCCAGATGGGCTCATAGATCTGCTCATTCAAAATCGACGGTGAACTAAACGCACTGCAACATCACAGCTGGAGGCAACTAGTGAGCCCCTAGCCAGATTAATGAAGATAACTACATTCCGTGGTAACAGTCAGAGTGGACGATTCTGCTGGTGAACTTGGTTGGAAAACAAAAGTTGAGATGGCTAGATGCCTGAGTGTGCATCCCTTGATGCTAAGTAAGTTGACGAAAGGACGGAATGAGCACGGATGCTTCCCGAATAGGGCTCTAATCCGTGACCTCCTTGTCTAACTTCGGTTCGTTCAAGCTGATACTGCAAAACGTGAACCTATGCTGCCAAACGTTTAGTCGTAGTGAAAAACGTTTAGGCACACTCCTAAACGCTTAGCCTTTCGCCCACCCTAAAACTGGATGAACCTAGCGCCACCAGACCCCCACAACCCGCAAAGAATCCGCGCAGTCACTACCAACCAACCGTATCCTCGTAAGGTTTTCGCAACTGTAGTGTTGCATCCCTGTATCTAAGCTTGAGTTACGTTATACTACTGTGGCATAATCTCGGTAGGACCTCGTTGAGTTACGACTGTAACTATGCTGAATGTTTAGTTCACCCTGAGAGGCGTGAGTGTGGTTTGTTGTAAGTTGTATGGATGTTAACCTATGCCTATAGAAGTGTTATTAAAGTTCAGAGTAGAGATTTTATTCTAACCGAATGGTTTAAGATTAGTGTCGAGTGGGATGTTGTGGTGGAAGATTTGGATTAGTGAGCAAGAAACACTCAAATTAAGTGCAGTTCCAGGGAGCGTGAGAACTGCATTCATATCTCGATAAATGAAAGTCAATCTAAGTTACGGAATTTAAAGAATTAAGGATTTCGATGATGGGGAATTTATCTTCAGAACGTTCGATAGATGTTAGCCAAGCGATTGAAATCGCGTATCGTTGGGCTCGGCAGGCAGATATTGAATGTCAAACGGAGACAGTATATGTTTCGCAATCAACAAGTTCAATTACGGTTAATTCCTCGCTACTTCGAGATGGGCGCGTGCTTTCGCAAGCATCTGGGAAGGGAATGGGGGATGCTGCTTTAGCCTCGGCAATATTTGAAGCCATAGAGCATGCAGCAATTAGGAAGAATCTTTATCGAGCGATACCTCCCCTAAGGGATGCTCAATTGCCGCGAAATAAAAAGATCGAGGCGGTTGATTTAGGTTACAAATTAGCTCGAGAATTGCGTTATCCTGACACGCAGCCCGTAGAGGTATTCTATGAGCTTAGAGAAGACCTATCCCTAAATTTAGATGCTCCGCATCTTTATCCTAGAATTCTGGCTGATCTTAGCTTACCTATTGGTCCATACTTAGGAGATTTAATTCCTTTATCTGCCTATTCGACAAATACAGGTACGGCAGCTGGCACTAATTGGCGCGACGCAATACTCCACGGTTTGAACGAAGTGCTGGAGCGAGATGCAGAGAGTCAATTCTTACTAGATGTAAATATGGGACATGACTCTTGGTGTCACCTCGTCCTAAAAGAACATGATCCGTTACGTTTGCTACTTGATGAATTAACGATTAAACGTGGGAAGAATGGAGCTTTGCTGCTGCTCGATTCGCAGGCTGGTTTTGTTGTGTGCGCAATGAGTGAACCTGAGCCTGGAGGTGAGGCAGAATTAGGATTTGGTGCATCTCAGTCGCTCCGGATTGCGGTAGAGAGGGCAGTCACAGAGCTGCAGCAGATTCGCTCGTCAATTATGCAGGGCTCAACTTGGGCAGATAATGGTGCCTCTGCGCCTAACGGACTTGATGGTTATCCGAATATGAAAAAGCTAGCCTCTCGTCTTTTCGCAATTCCGAAATGTAGTTCTGAGCCTATTGAGGTCCCAGAAGATGTTGACTTCGTTGGTTCTCCTGTCAGTCAGTTAAAGAGTAAAGGATATCTTGCGTTAGGTCGATTAGTTTGGTCAGATACGATCGATCTGGGGTCAATTGTTGTTGCGCAAGCTCTCGTTCCTGGACTGGAAACGTTAAATAATTTAATCTTTAATCGGCCTATCCTTCCTTTAGGAAGATTACGTTCTGCCGCCAACGTCGATTTTTTGCTGGAGGGAGCGGTGAATGACTCTGTCAGGTAAAGCGCAAGCTAAACTGCTTAAAGCGCGCCGTTTAATGATCATCGGGCTTATCGCTTCGGTGTTCGGTAATTATGTTGTCAATGCTGGCTTCAGTGCTTTTGCGGCATCTGGGACTATCGCGGTTTCTGCTCTTGTTGTTTTGAAAACGATCGAGCAAATCATTGTTTTCACCTTCCCGTTTTACGCGCGCATCGTTGGCAAAATCAGCCCGGACAAGGCGCTAATAACTGTAGACCTGTGTGAAGCGGCAATGAGCGCCATCGCTCTAGCCGTCACGTTCTTGCAGCCCCAGCTGGCGATTGGCTGCCTTTTTGCCTACGTGCTTATCGACGCGCTGATCGCTCCGGTCAGTGACCTTGCTGATGAGTTCTACGGGGCTGCTATCGCTAATGTGGATGAAAAAGCCGCCTTAGCTTTTAACGCCACGCTCTATTCTTGGCTCGCATTTATCGGCTTTGTGATTGGTGGGCCGCTTGGCTCTTTCTTCGCCTCGGTTTCCATTGAGGCCTTATTGCTGACAAACCTGGTTTTGTCGCTGTGCGGGGCGGGTTTGCGACTATTTGCGCGGACTACGTTTGCGGCTGGGCCAATCCTTGACGTTGACGATGATGAATACGCAGTGACTGGTAGCCGCTTGCCGGTAAAAGAGTTTTTCAAGGATCTTTTTGCCTCCGGGCCAGCGTCTCCGCTGTTATCGCTGATGATACGAATCGCTAGTGCGATGACTGGTGAGTTGTTCTTGCTTTGGGTGGCAGGGGTGTCTGCTGAACGGGCCTCTCACCTGGGTGCTTTTACAGGGATGGGGCTTGTGCTGGCGGTCTTTGGTGTGGGCGCCATGCTTGGGCCGACGGCGGGGCGCTGGCTGCGGCGTATTGGTTCGGCTAAAACGGTGCTTCTGGCTTCCGCGCTGGTGTCGGGCGCTATTTTGCTACTGTTTGGCGTATTTGAGTTGACTGTGGGTAGCTCGTTTATTTTGGCCTTGGGTTTCGTGCTTGCCATAACCATTCTTAACCGGGCACGGATGGTTGTTCTTGAAACGTTTCGCCAGGCGGAGTTTAAGGGCACGCGTTTTGTGCGGATCATGAGCTGGTCGTACTCGTTTGGGGCGCTTGGAACGATTCTTGGCTTGCAGATTGGTTACTGGCTGCACCTGTCTACGCAGCCGGTTGCTTGCCTGTTTATTGGCGGGATTTTGTGGGTCTGCATAGGTGTCATCGTAAACCTCAAGGTCACGGCTCCCGTGGATGCATAGCAAAGTTTCTAAGTTGTAGCAGTGAGCCCTGGGGTAGTGGCCAGGACGGGCACGGACTTAGCTAGGCAGAGTCTAATTTTTGGCTGATCTAGTGGTTGCAACGGGGGCGGCGAGTGCTACCATTGTGGTGACTGATTCTTAACAAGAGGCCGACTCGTTAGCGGCCTTTGGAATGCTCCGCCGGGACTTTTTGGATTTATTTTCAAAAGGTCCCGGTAATTTTTTGCCTCCCATTACCCCTGTTACGTGCCATAATGAACTATGGCCGTTACGCTCCCCAAAGATGATGTTCGCTATAAGGTCGGTATTGATGTTGGCCTTAACTCCATTGGCTTTTGTGCTGTCGAAGTCGATGACGACGATTACCCAATCAGGCTGCTCAACTCGCTAGTATTTCGGCATGATGCTGGTATTGACCCAGCTAGCCGTAAAGCCGCACTGACTCGGAAAAATGTTTCTGGTGTGGCCCGCCGTAACCGGCGGGCGAAGCGTGAAACTAAAAAGCGACTAGTAGCACTTGATCGCTTACTGTCAGAAGAGTTTGGTTGGCCCCTGCCTAACCTTGAGGAGTATCCCGATCCATACGAGCCTTGGCATGCGCGCGCTCGGCTTCTTGACGGTTATATTGCTGATGATGCCAAGCGTAAAGAAATGCTGTCTATTGCAATGCGGCATATTGCACGGCACCGAGGTTGGCGTAATCCTTATATGAAACCTGCTTCGCTTGCTAGTTTGCCTTATCCTTCTGAGTTTCTTACTAAATTAAATGAAGATACTTCTCGTGTGATTAGGCAAAAATTTGCTGCAGAAGCCACCCAAGGTCAGCTGGTAGATGCGTTTATTTTGGGTTCTTTGAGCTTAGCTGCAACCCCTGAGTTACAGGTGCTAGAAGAGTCTGAAAAGGATAACAGTAAGAATAAGCCGCGCGATATAGTCCTAGGTAGGGTGCGTGGTGATAAAGGTGTTATCGAGGGTAAACTTCACCAGAGTGATAATGTCGAAGAGATCCGCCGTATTTGTGCTACTCAAGAAGTTCCACAAGACCAAGTTGAGCGCCTAATTGAAGCTGTCTTTAAAGCAAAGAATCCGCGTGAAGTAGGTGCAGCTTACAAACTAGTAGGCCATGATGAACTTCCTGGGCAGAAAAAATATATTCGTGCAGAGAGAGCTCATCCAGCTTTCCAAAAGTTTAATATTGTAGCTACGCTTACTAACCTACGTATTAATGAAGCGGGTAGTAAACGCAGGCTGAGTTCCGAAGAGCTGCAAATGCTGACAAATTACCTGAGTAATGTCGGTCCTAAAGATGAAGTTACCTGGTTTAATGTAGCTGAAAAGCTGAAGATTGATCGTTCTGACCTGCAGGGAACTGCTCGTACTGAATATAATAGTCAAGCGGCTTTAAAGTACCCTCCGAAGGATGTAACTTCTGCAAGCATTAAGCAGAGCAAAGTTAAGGCTCTTAAGGACTGGTGGAAACAGGCTTCAGAGGACCAACGTGGGCAACTGATTGATTACCTATCTAATTCAGGTGGATCAGATACGCCTCAAACGGATGACGAGCTTGATGATTTAACTAAGTTAACGCAGAGCTTTAGTGAAAAAGATCTGGAAGAATTGGAGAAGATTTCATTACCCACTGGACGTGCAGCATACTCGCTTAACAGCTTAACTAAGCTTACTGAGCTGATGCTAGAAGAGGGGATTGACCTTCATGAAGCTCGCAAGCGGTTGTTTAATGTAGATGATGACTGGAAACCTACTCCAGAGCCTATCAATTCACCTGTAGGAAACCCAGCTGTAGATCGTGTATTGAAACAAGTAGCACGCTGGATTGATACAGCTACTGAGCGTTGGGGTATTCCAGCATCTGTGAATGTTGAACATGTGCGCGAAGGGCTGGTTTCGGAAAAAGTTGTTAGAGAACTAATTCGAGATAATGAGGCTCGCCACAAGAAGAACATGGAAGCTGCTGAAGAGATTGCTAAGCGATTAGGGATATCTGGGCGTGCACTCAGGAGTCACACTATAAAATATTTTGCACTACGCCGCCAAAATTGTCAGTGTCTCTACTGCGGCACTAAAATTAGTTTTGGAACCGCAGAGATGGACCATATCGTTCCGCGAACAAATGGTGGATCAAACAATAAACGTTCAAACCTGGCCGCAGTGTGTAGAACATGCAATGCTAGCAAAAGCAACATTCCTTTTGCTGTCTGGGTGTCATCTGGTAAGGCTGGGCCTGGAGTCTCCTTGGAGGGCGCTAAAGAGCGCGTAAATTCATTGCTTCTCGAAAAAGCTGATTTGCCAGAAGATTATGACGATGATTCTCTCATCGAATTTTATTCGAAGAACGAAAGTAAAAAATTCAGAAAAGAGATTATTGCTCGTCTAGAATCTAAAAAACCGGAGGAGGAATTTGATGGACGCTCGCTAGAGTCTGTGGCTTGGATGGCCGTTGAGCTGCGCGGGCGTATCGTGGGATATTACGAAACCCTTTTGAAAGATACTGGTCAAAAGGTTCCTCAAGTAGGGGTTTATCGTGGCGCTATAACCGCTGAAGCTAGGAAAGCTTCAGGATTTGAGAATCGAGTGCGGCTGCTTGGTGGGGAAGGTAAGACTCGCCTAGATCGTAGGCATCACGCGATGGATGCCCTGGTTATTGCATTGATGAACCAGTCTGTATCTAAGTTGCTGTCATGGCGTATGCAGCTGCGTGACTCACAACGAATCTCTGGGAAGCTAGAAACTTGGAAAGAATTCCATGGTTCTAACCGTGACGAATATCGCCGGTGGAATGCTTGGACTAACGCAATGCGAATTGCTGTAGAGCTATTCAATGATGCTTTAGAAAAAGACGAAGTACATTTCGCTGAAAATAAGCGCCTTGGTGTTAGTTTAGCTAAAGCACATGATGACACTATCAGGTCGCTATGTAGTTACGCATTAAGCGGCGCCTTTTCTGCTGAACTAATCGACAGGGCTGAGACGCCGGCACTATGGACAGCGCTTACCAAGCAACCTGATTTTGATGTTAAAAATGGGTTGCCTGCAGATTCAACTCGACACATTACTGTAAACGGTAAACAGTTTGGCCCCACTGATGAAGTAAACTTCTTTACTACTGGTGCTCCGGCGATTAAGGTGCGTGGCGGCTTCGCTGGTATTGGTGACACTATTCATCACGCACGTATTTATCGAATCGATGGTAAGAAAACTACCTACGCTATGGTCCGCGTATTCCAAACAGATTTGCGCCGCATGAAACACAAGGATTTGTTCACCGAACCGCTTAAGCCATCAACCATCTCAATGCGAACTGCTTCTAAAACTATCCGCAAAGCTCTTGCGGCTGGAACTGCAACGCAAATTGGCTGGTTAGTTGAAGGTGATGAGATTCGTGTCGAAACGGATCGTTATCCTTCAGGTCAAATTGGCGGTTTACTTAAAGAATATCCGGAAGCATCTTCTTGGCGAGTTTGTGGTTTTCCGGATGATGCAAGGGTTCGCCTAAGGCCTAATCTCATATCTGAAGAAGGCTTTGGTGCTGATACTTCCGAAGATATTGCGAAAATAGTCAGCGGAATAGGATGGTGGGTGTCACTTAATGTCCTGCTAGGTAATGGTCCTGTTACGATTATACGCTGCAATGCTCTAGGTGAGGAACGCTGGGTGTCTAGGGCTCATCTTCCCGTATCAGTGGATTTGAGCTAACCATGGATGGTGCATGGCGAGTTCTCGATTTGAGTGGTTTTGAAGGAACAATTGAATCAGATCGTGGTGGTATTACTGTTCACCCAGAATCTGGTGATGCTGTACATGTGCCAGTTGCTGACTTGGCAATTGTCCTAGTTGGTATGGGTACCAAGCTAAGCGCGTCAGTTATGCATCGGTTATGTGCAGCGGATGTAGCACTGCTGTTCTGTGATTGGCGGGGTATCCCTGAAGGCGCTGCTTATAGTTGGTCTGAACATGGACGAGTGGCCGCAAGGCATAGAGCTCAAGCTGCTATGACTTTGCCGCGTAAAAAGAATGCATGGGCACGTCTAGTGCGCGCCAAAATTACTGGGCAAGCGGCGGTGCTAGAGAATCTTAAAATTCCTGGTAGTGGCCAGCTATTGGCTTTGGCGGATAAAGTGCGTTCTGGCGATCCAGCAAATGTGGAAGCCCAAGCAGCTAGGTTGTACTGGTCTAAAGCTTTAGAGACCAGGCGTATCCCTGGATCAGGTGAACGCGTAGGGTCGAATTCTTGCTTGGACTACGGCTATTCGGTGCTGCGTGGTCATGTTATGCGAGCTGTGCTTGCTGCTGGCTTGGCTCCTGCATTAGGTATCTTCCATCATGATAGGGGAAATGCTTTTGCTCTTGCCGATGATCTGATTGAGCCATTTCGACCCGCAATAGATGAGGTAGTTTTTCAGCTCCCTAAGACAGCTAGCCCAACTGATAGGGAAGTGAAAAAGATATTGGTTGCGGCTGCTGCACAGAAATTTAGTGCCGATGGCCATGGTATCCCGGCTGTAGCAGAGGCTCTTGCTCAAGCTTTTGGTCGCTACGCGGAAGGTGTTGAAGATCGACTGCAAGTTACTGCTTGGGCGGGGCCAACTTTGGTTGATTTCGGCGGTGAAAACGATGGCGGATGACGCAATGTGGTGTCTAGTAATGTTTGATCTTCCTGTGGAGACAAAGGAACAACGTCGTGAAGCAGCTAGGTTTCGCCATGATTTACTGGATTGGGGTTTCATAATGGTCCAGTTCAGTGTCTATGCGAAATACTGGCCTACTGGTGGGCAGGATCATGCAGTGCTTCGCGCTATCAAAACGCATCTTCCAGAGGGTGGGCAGGTGCGTGTGATTGGCGTGAGTGACAAACAGTGGGCTAACGGGCTCCATTTTCGTAACGCAAAGCCTCAAAAGAGGGGTTATAGGACAAAACGTGTTGGTTGAGGGGTTAGTCCCAGGTGTTGTGGTAGGGGGTGGTGTGGTGGAGTTCGTTGAAGCAGATTGCGTCGCCCCAGCCGGGGATAGTGCCGGTGGCTTGGCGGATACGACAACACGCATGGAAGGTACAGCGTTGAACGCGCGTGGCGGGCCAGACCTTCGTGCACGCCCTCGCGAACCCGCTGCCCCCGTCGGTGACGACCAGGGACGGGGGCGCGATCCGGCTCATGAGCGCGCCCCATGCCCGGGAATTCTCACTCCTGGCCGCGTACCAGCCCAGCACGTGATCGGGTGTTTGGGCGATGAGTACCACGGCGTTTCGGCCCAGGTGGATGCCGTCGACGAAGATGACGTCATGAACCTCATCGATGATCGGGCTGAAAGGCCGTAACTGCCACAACGGCTTACAACGCCGACGAAACGAGCGGCCCCCACCAGGCAAATCCACCTGACGACGCCGACCCAGCAGCCACGCCACGAACTCATCAAGATGCTTGGCCGTGGAGTCAATGTCGTTCAGCGTCGTAATGTAGCGGGGGTTGACACCGCCAACGCGAACGACCTATCGACATCTGACCGTACGGATCAAGGGGCAGCCACACGCACCCACGGTGCAACAGTGACAGGAACACGGCAAACACGACCACCTACAACAGTGACTTTCCCGCGCGACAAAGCCAAAAAGTCACCCTACTAGCAACACGATTTATCCATCCTCATAGTTGGTTCCAACCAACTAAAACACCGACTTTCCCGCACCAACACAACGAAAAGTCACCCCTCCAGCAACACGTAGTGTCCTATAGCCCCTATAACCCCATTGACAGCATCCTCGCTGATAAAAATGGCCCCGGTCATTTGTGCATTGCTGACGCAAGAAGCCTGACCGAGGATCTGTTACTGGAATGCTACAGCACTCCCCCACTATGAGCAAGTAGGTACAGCATGATCTCGGGTTAGCCGTAGCACAGCACCAATCAACAGTAGAACACAGGTAGCTGATACCCACGGATGCAGGAATCTCCGAGCGTGGCATCGCCAGACAATCGGGAAGCCCCGGGCCGCTCGTCCCGGGGCTTCCGCGTTATCCCCCTCACGCTCACGCGATCTCGGGGAACGTGGAGGTGTCGATGACGTAGCGGTAACGCACGCGCGAATCCACGATGTTGTCGTAGGCGGTCGTGATGTCCTCACCGGTGATCATTTCGACCTGCGGGATGACGCCGTGCTCGGCGCAGAAGTCCAGCATTTCCTGAGTTTCGGCGATGCCGCCGATCTGTGAGCCAGCGAAAGACTTGCCGCCGTTAACGAAGGCGCGCAGCGGCAGCGAGACAGGCTCGGCGGGCAAGCCCACATCGACGAAGACGCCGTAGGGACGCAGGGCGGCCATATAACCAGCGTAGTCGAGGCCGTCGGCGGAGACGGTACACAGGATGAGGTCAAAGGAGCCGCGCAGGGACTCGAGCACGCCCTCCTCGCTGGTGGCATAGAAGTGGTCAGTACCGAAGCGGCGGGCGTCGGCTTCCTTTGAGCGGCCGTGGGAGATGACCGAGACGTCCGCGCCCATGGCCTTGGCGATCTGCACGCCCACGTGTCCGAGGCCTCCCAGACCCAGGATGGCCACGCGCAAACCGGGACCCACGTTGTAATGCTTCAGCGGCGAGTAGGTGGTGATGCCGGCGCACAGAAGAGGGGCGCAGGCCGCAAAATCCAGCTCGGACGGGATATGGAGCGCGAAGTCGGCGCGCACTGTGAAGCCCCGCGAGTAGCCGCCGGTCGTCGGGTTACCCTCGGCGTCGGCACGGTAGGTCCACAGGGTGCCCGGCGTCGAAGTGCACCACTGCTCGTAACCGGACTCGCACATCTCGCAAGTGCCACACGAGCCAACCAAGCAGCCCACGCCCACGCGGTCCCCCACCTTGAAGGTCGTCACGCCAGGGCCAACCTTGGCGACTGTGCCGACGAACTCATGGCCAGGCACAAGCGGATAAGCGACGGGACCCCACTCGCCGCGCGCACTGTGAATGTCAGAGTGGCAAATGCCCGCGTAGGCGACATCGAAGTAGATCTCGCCCTCGCCGGGCTCACGGATGTCGATCTGCATGGGGTGGAACTGGGTGGTGGCATCGTCGCAACCGTAGGCGATCACGCTGGGCATGAGAACTCCTTTGTCCAATCAATTCGGGATGACACAAGCATACTGCAGCAAAAAGCCCCGACGCCGAAGCGCCGGGGCATTGGGGTGGCTGACGGGACTCGAACCCGCGACGTCCTGGACCACAACCAGGTGCTC
>ERZ772909.1414-NODE-1414-length-13279-cov-5.543935_pt1 | contig 13279 bp, 10 predicted proteins | sample MGYA00511137_ERZ772909 | MGnify/ENA primary metagenome ERZ772909 (study PRJEB29015, sample SAMEA2738095) | human oral metagenome | biome: human oral; feature: human-associated habitat; material: saliva | place: China | collected 2270 ... | reverse complement strand
TTTAGTCATTAATAAATAATTTTACTACATATAAACTTTTTTTTCAATTATTATACCACCTATAAGTTTTATCATTTCTCCCAATTTCTTAATAATTCTTATTAATGGAAATTTCTCATGCTAGATGATAGTATAAATATATGAAAACGTTAAACCGGAGATACTTATGGATAAAATACTTGAATTTAAAAATTTTTGGGATGAAAAGGTAAAATATATTGATACTATTCAACTCTGTTACGAATTAGAAAAAACTTCATTTTCCACATTTGAAAATATAGAATTTTATAATTTAACTTTTACTAGCTTTGATAACTCAACGATATACGCTAAATATATAAAAAATATAAAGTATAGAACTCTATATCCAAATAAAGCTATTCCTATACTTTTCTATTTCCACGGTTATCCTGCTTCTAGTAGAAACTGGTTAGAAAAGTCTACCTTCGCTTCTCTTGGATACGATGTAATTGCTATAGATTTTAGGAATCAAGGCGGATTAAGTAAGGATAAAAGCAATTCTTCTCCTTCAGTTTTTGGACATCTTACAATAGGTCTAGACGAAAATATAGAAGATATGATATTTTACAAAAATATTTTAGATACGCTTATTCTTTCTAGAATAGTTAGCTCATTTGATAGAGTAGATTCACAAAATTTCATTAGCTATGGTGCTTCTCAAGGTGGAGCTTTTTCTATAATGTTTGCTGCATTAAACAAAAATGTTACAAAATGCATAAGTTTATATCCTTTTCTTTCCAATTTCCAAACCCTCTATGAAAATGATAATAGAAAAAATGCTTATGCTGAATTCACTCATCATGGAAGATGGTTTAACACTAAAGGTGAAAACACCAAAGCTTTCTTAAATAATCTTTATTATCTCGATACTTTAAATTTCGCTAAATTATTAAAGTGTGAAGTGCTATTTGGGATTTCTAATCTTGATGAAGACTGTCCAAAAGAAACTCAAGAAAAAGTATTTAACAATATTGAAAATAAAAAGAAAAAATGTATTTATAAAAAATATTACCATGAAAATATCCCACATTTTAATGATGAAGTATTCAACTTTTTACTTAAAGAAAAATAGGAGCAAATAATGAAATTAGAAAAATATAGAAAATTCAATTTTGAAGAAAAAACACTAAATATTTCACATTCATTTGTTCAGTATAAGAAAATGACTTTCCTTGGTACAGATAATTCAAAAATTGAATTAGATGTAATTATACCAAACTCTAATATCAGAGGAGTTATCGTTGATTTTCCTGAATATAAAGTTAAAAATAAAGACTTTCTAAACCTATCGAAATACAGTATGTTAAGCTACGCACTAGTATCTTTACATATTAGAGGTCAAGCTGGTAATAGTGAAAATAACACCCCTTGTTCTCATTTCCCATTTCTAGATTGTAACAATGAGATACCCTACTATAATCTAGTATTTCAAGATGCACTAGATACTATCCACATTACTGAGATGATGTTTCCAAACAAGAATATAATTGCAACAGGTCTTGGACAAGGTGCTGCAGTTAGTCTAGTTTGTGCAAATTATCACACATCTATAAAGGAACTTTTCATTTCAGACTGTTCACTTTGTGATATAAAAAACACTTATATTCAAAACAAAAAAGATCCAATATTCAAAAAAATATATAATTTTGAAATCGACCTACCAGAAAAAACTGATTATTTGTATAATGTCCTAGATTTAATCGATATACTTAATATTAGTAGCTCCATTACACAAAAAGTTCATTATGCACTATCATATCTAAGTCCTAAAACACCTCTCTCAGCTCAATTAAAACTAGTCGAATCACTTAAAAATGTCACAGTACAACACTACAAATTTTTGGATTACAAAAAAATATTCCAACACCAATTTGATGATTATATACTTGAAAACCTATCAACTAAATAGTAAAAAAGAATCAACACGAGATATCTCATGTCGATTCTTTATGGCTCATCAAAAAATCGGACTGATGGAAAAAATCAGTCCGATTAAATTATATACAAAAGTGAAAAAAAGCATAGAAAAAAACACAAATATCCGTTATAATTTAATCGACCAAAACTAAAGAAAGGAATATTTGTGTCATGAATAATTATAGTATAGATATAAAAAAATTACTAGGGGTAATCGATAATAATGTTAAAATTAATGGAGTTGAAGACGTGACTTGTTCAAAACGTGAAGATAGTCCTCTTCCCCCTAAAGTATTATTTAAAATCGTTTATGCCAAAGTTGAATACAAACATCATAAATGCGAAAAATGTGGTACAAAATGCAATTCTAAAGTTATTAAAAATGGATGTAAAACTAGCCACATTAAACTACAAAAATGTGGGGGTTCAAATACATACCTTCACTTAGATAAACAACGTTACTACTGTAGAAATTGTAATCAATACTCTACAGCTGAAACATCGATAACTAAAGGGAAATCTACTATCTCACTTGAATTAAAACGAGAAGTAATATACCGATTAACACTAGAAGCATCTAGAAAATCTATCGCTAGAGAATGTAATGTAAGTGATATGACTGTATATAATATTCAAAAAGAATTATTTGAATCAGAAACTAAGAGACCCTCTTCTAAATTACCTGAATACTTATGTCTTGATGAATTTAGATCAACTAATGATGTTGAAGGTCATTTAAGTTTTATTTATTGTGACGCTTTAACTCATAAAGTAATTGATATACTTACAAATCATAGAAAAGCTACTATAGTAAATCATTTTAAATCTAGGTATTCACTAAAAGAACGTTTAAAAGTAAAAATGGTCTGTACAGATATGAACGCGGGATATATGGCTATGATTAAAGATATCTTCCCTAATGCGTCTGTCATTATTGATAGGTTCCATATAATACAAGCTTTAAATAATTCATTAAACAATCTTAGAATACGTGTTATGAAAAGATTTAATACTATTTTAAAAGATGATACTAAAGATGAAATCAAAGAAAAAGAACAAATTTATAAACAATTCAAAACATATTGGAAATTACTATTAAAGCGTGAAGATGAGGTTTCTATTGATGATTACGGAAAAAAAGATCATTTTAAACAATGGATTACAAGTAGAGAAATAGTTAGACATCTCATCAATCAAGATGAAGTATTAAAGGATGCATATTATACGACTCAAATGCTTTATGATGCATTTGATGCACGAAATTATAAAGGATTCTTTGATATTATAAACTCAAATAGAGATACTATCGCTGAAGAATTCTCAGCTACTTTTAAAACATTTATTAATAATAAATCATATATTGAAAACTCGTTGAGATATAATCTATCTAATGGACCAATAGAAGGTATCATTAATAAAGTTAAAAATATAAAGCGTACAGGTTATGGTTATAGAAATTTCTTCAGTCTTAAAGCTAGGGTTCTAATAGTATTCAACCTAGGATATTCTAATACTGATAGAAATGTTAAAGAACTAATTGATTATGATAATTTAGCAGCTTAAAACTGAATTATATAATTCTCCGAGATAAACCCATTGTTTATTATATATAATTTCTTGACAAGATATAATTCAAGAACTAAAATTAAATTTACAATGTTTAACAATTTAATTTCAATCAATAAATTATCTTTTTAATATCTATTTTTAAAAAAAGGAATCATGAGCTTTAAGCTCATGACCCTTCTTATCAGTCCCAAATTTTGAAGACCCAAAATCGATTCGTTGAGTTTCTTGTTTTTTCTATTTATTTTTTTTGAAAATCTCTATTAGTTTTTTGGCATCTTTTCCATTTAAAAAGTACGCTTTTCTTAATGATGCAATATTAAATGCATCATCTTGACTTAAATTTATAACCTTTTCCAGCTCTTTTTTATAAGCTGGTGTTTGAAGTCTTTCAAATGCTTCTTTACTCTTCTCATCACGCTTTTTTATCTTATCTCTCGTACTAGAAATCATCGCATAGACAAATATAAATCCTAGCATGATATATAATGTATTCATGTTCATCGCAATTACTTCCTTTGTTTTATTCTATATACACATTATATAAGTTTTGCATGCGATTGTAAATAGTTCTATTATTAGTTTAACCATATTTTCTCTTTTACATGCCGCTTTATATTAAAGTCAAATTACTACGGAAAATAAATTCCAAAAAATCAAATTACGATGAAAAATTAAAAAAATTTTTTCTACCCTTTCCATAATAATTTTACTATATCTTGTTTTATTTATATGTTTCTTTTTCTACGGTTATATTGTATAATCTAGTAGTATAAAACATATATAGAACGTATGTGACAAAGAAAGGATGTAAAAATGAAATTCATTGATAATATAGATATTAATCAATATACAGATTTTATCTTACAAAATAACTACTGTACCATTTTTCAATCTCCTGAATGGACTCAAATAAAAGATAATTGGGACTTTAAACGTGTTGGAGTTGTGGATGATAATAACAATCTATTGGCGACTGCACAAATACTTATAAGAAAAGGTATGTGGTATCTACCTAGAGGTCCACTATTAGATTATAGCAATATAGAATTACTTAACTATTTCTTAGAAAATCTAGCTAGGTACGCTAGAAAAAATAAATCTAAACTTGTAAAAATAGATATACCTAAACCCTTAAATAATGAAAGACTAGAAGCATTTAATAAAGAATCAGAAAATCTAGTAGATAAAAATATATTAAACGCCTTTAAATCGAACAAATTTTCTCATCGTGGTTTAACTATAAAAATGAGTGATACTATTCAACCTCGTTTTAACGCTGTAACGATGTTAGAAGATTTCTCTGAAAAACTTCCTAAACACACTAAACGTTTATTAAAAGATGTAGATAAGCGTTTTGTAGAAGTTAGACAAGTTGAAATAGATAAGTTAGATGACTTAATGTTTGTTTTAGAATGTACTGAAAACAGAAAAAATATTTCTTTACGAAATAGAGATTATTTTAAAAAACTTATGGAATTATATAAAGAACGTGCACTTGTTTATATAGCGTATCTCGATATTGCTAATGCATTAGCTAAGACTAAAGAGAAGAAAGAAACTCTAGAAGAAGAAATACTTAAACTTGGCGAGAATATGCATAAAAAAGGAAAAACTTTGGAAGATCAATTTAACTCTACAAAAAAACTAATTGAATTCTTCGAAAGTTTCAATAGCACACAAGAAGAAATACTTTGTGGAGTTATTTCTATCGCCTACGGAAAAAATGCTGAGATGCTATATGCAGGAATGAACGATAAATTTTCTAAAATTCCGGCACAATATAAAACATATGTTGATAGCATGTTAAAAATGAAAGAACTAGGCTGCACTACTGCTTCTATGGGAGGCATCGAAGGAGATTTAAACGATAGCCTTTTAGCATTCAAATCTAATTTCGCACCAAATATCGTAGAATACTACGGAGAATTCGATTTAGTAATCTCTCACACATTCAATCTAATGTACAACTATGGATTACCATTAAGAAGAAAGATATTAAAACTAATTAGAAGATAAAAAAAATTTGAAAACTAGAATCTAACAGACTTCAGTAAATTAATGATTATACTATAGGTAGTAACTAATAATTATATATTTTCATTTGTTCTTTATAGTGGTGAAAATAAAATGCTATTGCATTTTATCGAGAAAAAGAAAGATTACAAGCTTTCTTTTTAGTCAGAAAACAATCTTTTCTTTAAAAAGTTGGTTGAAGACGTCTCGCACCACAATCAAAAGAACAAATGTTTAAGTATTACAAGATAAATAAACCCCTATATAAAAATTAAAAGAGCTGTACCCTTAGTGATTTTATTAAAATCACATTGAGTCAGCTCTTTATTTAATTATATTTTTTTAACGAATTCAGATTTTAGTTTCATAGCACCAAAACCATCAATTTTACAATCAATATTGTGATCTCCATCAACTAATCTGATATTTTTAACGCGAGTTCCTTGTTTTAATGTTGAAGAACTACCTTTAACTTTTAAATCTTTAATTACAGAAACTGTATCTCCATCTTGAAGTACATTTCCGTTAGCATCGCGGTAAACTTTTTCCTCTTCTGCTCCACTAGTATCTTCTGGTGACCATTCATGAGCACACATTGGACATACTAGCATATTTCCATCTTCATAAGTATATTCACTTTTACATTCTGGACAATTAGGTAATGTCATTGTTTTCCTCCATAAAATTTCAAATTTGTACAAAAGATATTATACCATAATGAGAAGCAATATCAAAATAATAACCGGAAATTTTTTCTTTAAAACCTTGATATTATAACGATTCCATCAATAATATAACCTCATATCAAAAAAAATTTGAAAAATCGTCTACTTTTGTAGGCAAAGTACTTGAAATTTTAAAAAAGTAAGAGTAAAATATGAATTAAATAGTTTTCATTTATATTTATTATACAGATATAAAAAATAAACAATAAAATTTAAAGTAAAAGAGGAATCAAATTATGGTTAAATATGATTTATTAGTAGTAGGATTCGGTAAAGCCGGAAAAACTTTAGCAGCAACATTTGCTAAAGAAGGAAAAAAAGTAGCAGTAGTTGAAGAAAGCAGTGCAATGTACGGTGGTACTTGTATCAATATCGGATGTATCCCAACTAAAACTTTAATCGTAGCTGCAGATAACAAAAAAGACTTCGCAGAAGCTAAAGCTACAAGAGATGCTGTTGTATCTAAACTTAACGCTAAAAACTTCGCTATGTTAGACAATAGTCCTAACGTTGATGTTTACACAGCTCACGCTAAATTCATTTCTAACAAAGTAGTAGAAATTTCTGCTAACGGAGAAACTAAACAACTTGAAGGTGAAATCGTAGTAATTAACACTGGAGCTAAAAACAATGTATTACCAATTCCAGGTTTAACAACATCTAAAAATGTTTACGATAGCACTGAATTCCAAAAATTAGAAAAAGCTCCTAAAACTCTAGGAATTATCGGTGGAGGTAACATCGGATTAGAATTCGCTAACCTTTACGCTCGTCTTGGAGTTAAAGTTACAGTAATCGACTTCGCTCCTGGAATCTTAGGAAGAGAAGACAAAGATATCGCTGAACTTGCTCAAGGATACTTAGAAGAAGCAGGAATCGAGTTCAAACTAGGAACTGCAACAAAAGAAATCCGCAACAACGGAGAACTTGTAGTTGTTGATACAGAAAAATATGGTGAGTTAGAATTCGAAGCAGTATTACACGCAACTGGACGTCGTGCTAACACTGAAGGATTAGGATTAGAAAACACTGATATCGAATTACGTCCAAACGGAACAATCGTAGTTGACGAATTCTGTCAAACAGCTGTAGAAAATGTATTCGCAGTTGGTGATGTTAACGGTGGATTACAATTCACTTACGTATCATTAGATGACTTCAGAGTAGTTAACGGATACTTACACGGTAACAAAGAATACACAACTGCTGACCGTAAAAACGTACCTTACTCAACATTCATCTCTCCAGCATTATCTCACGTTGGATTACACAAAGAAGAAGCTGAAGCAGCATACCCTAACGTTGCAGTAGCATCATTACCAGTTGCTAACATGCCAAGAGGAGCTGTTAACCAAGACCCACGTGGATTATTCCGTGTAACTGTAGACAAAGACACTAACTTAATTCTTGGAGCTACACTATTCGGTAAAAACTCAGAAGAAATTATCAACCTAATTAAAATGGCAATTGATAACAAAATTCCATACACTTACATCAGAGATCAAATCTTCACTCACCCAACAATGGCTGAGAACTTAAATGATGTATTCAAATTAATCTAATAACTGCAAAAAGCTTAAAATCTCAATAATAATTTGAGGTTTTAAGCTTTTTTTGTTTTATCAAGTCGAATTTCTACTATATATTTTTATAAAATTTTCAAATAATTAAAAAAACATGTCTTAATCCCTTTACAAACAAAGGGTTTTCTTGTATAATGTACACATGTCTTTTTAAAAAATACAATAAAATAAAAAAGGAGATCGAACAATGAGTTTATATAAAAGAATTCCATTAATAGCAAAACTTATTATCGCTGTAACATTAGGGATAGTCTTAGGAAGTACTCTACCAACGTCAATCATTAGAGTTTTCGTAACATTCTCATCTATTTTCAGCGCATTCTTAGGATTCACAATTCCACTTATTATCGTAGGATTTATCGTACCAGGTATCAGCCAAGTATCAAACAACGCTGGTAAATTACTTGGATTATCAACAGGGGTTGCTTATATTTCTACAATTATCGCAGGAACATTCGCATTCCTATCAGCTCAAGCAGTATTACCAAGTATACTAGCTAACGCTACATTACAATCATTCAAAAATCCAGAGGATTTATTATTAAAACCTTTCATCGAGTTTAAAATGACTCCGATTTTTGATGTTACTACAGCGCTTATTATCTCATTCATCTTAGGAATCGGGATTTCAGCAACTCAATCAGAAGGACTTAAACAAGGATTCGCAGATTTTGGAGAAATTATTGAAAAATTACTTGCTACAGTAATTATTCCACTTCTTCCATTCTACATCTTAGGTGTATTCATGAACATCACAGCTTCTGGTGAAGTATTCAAGATTTTAAAAATCTTCGCTATGGTATTCGTAATTATCATTATTATGCACGTAATTATCATTATTATCCAATACTTCGTAGCTGGAACACTTAACGCTAGAAACCCATTCAAGATGCTTGTAAACATCTTACCAGCATACATGACTGCAATCGGTACTCAATCTTCAGCTGCTACTATCCCAGTAACACTAAGAAGTACTAAAAAAATGGGTGTTGATAAAAATATCGCAAACTTCACTATTCCATTATTTGCGACTATCCACTTATCAGGAAGTACAATCACATTAACTACATGTGCATCTGCAGTATTCTGGTTACAAAACGGTGCTGCATTCCCATCAGCTGCAGTAATGATTAAATTCATCTTATTACTTGGAGTAACAATGGTAGCTGCTCCTGGTGTGCCTGGTGGAGGAGTTATGGCAGCTCTTGGATTATTACAATCAGTTCTTGGATTCAACGAAATCATGTTATCTCTAATGATCGCATTATACATCACTCAAGATAGCTTTGGAACTGCATGTAACATTTCTGGAGATGGAGCTTTATCAGCAATCGTTGATAAACTAAACAAAGTCTTCTTCAAAAAAGACGCAGAACAAAACGCATAAAAAACTATCCCACAGACATAAGTTTGTGGGATTTTTCATGTATATGTGGAGGAAAAGGAAGACTACAGGCTTTCTTTTTAGTCGAAAAACAACTTCGGTTGGTTGAAGACGTCTCGCACCACAATCAAAGAACAAGTGACTATAATATATAATTCATAGAAAAAAGCGACTCTTTGAACTTAATTTCAGAGCCGCTTCTTTTATTCTATTTCAATTTATATCTTAGTTTTACTGGGTTATGATCACTATATCTATACTCTTGATTTAGCGTCTCTACTCCAAGCACTTCTATATTATCACTAGCAATATATCCATCGATAATAAAGCCATAAGTACCTTCACTATCCTTCACATAAGGTTTATTATTAAGTCTAGCAGAATTTTTACTTTCATCATACACTAAATTAAATCCTGCAGGTAACATACTCTTATCTAGGTTCTCAGCACGCCATAATTCTTTTGGAACAATATTAATTTCATCTTGTGTTAAAGTTTTTAACGACTGATTAAAATCTGCCCCAACAAGGACATAGTTACCTTTCTTATACTCATAATCTATAAATTCAAGAAGTTGTTTCATCTGAGCTTTTTTACCAGAATTACCTTTATCATAAGCATCCAGATGAGCATTAATCAATACTAAATGCTTATCACTATTTTCAACTTTTGTATAAATAACAGAGAATCCACGTTTTAAATTAGCAAGTCTCTCTGGGAATGTGAATGGAATCGCCATTTGGAATCTTCTTGCATTCTCCACGTTGAAACTAGTCGCAGTATAGATACCACTCTTAACCTTCCCTAACGGTGGCACTGGATAAGGTACATATCTAACCTTGAAATTATATGCTAAAATACTATTTAAGCCAAGTATTTCATCGAATTTAGTAACTTGATTGATATTGTAGCTACGTTTTGAATCTTCATCTATTTCTTGAATAAAATTGACGTTGGCTTTTTCGTTTTTAACAATCTCTGTAATATTTTTTAGATTTTCTTCAACATGAGCTTTGTCAAGTGGCAGAACCATCTTTCCACCATCCATAAAGAAGTCTTCATCTTTATCAAGACCAGCATAACCTATGTTCCAGTTAAGAGCTGTGTACTCTGTTCCTACCTTAGCACTTTCTGATGTACCTTGTTTAGTTACCTTCAAACTCTCAACTCCGTTTGGACTATATTCTGTAGCCCATAAATATCCAACTAATCCTGCAAACCCTAAAATCCCCATAAGCAATAACCCTAATACTATCTTTAATATTTTTTTCATCTTTAACCTCATAAAAATAGAAGGAGCAAGTAAATCTATTTATAAATCATGATTTTCAAGCTACCCTCCATTAAATTTCATTGTAAATTATTTAATTACTCTTTTTATCTCGTAGTTGCGAAACTATAATACCTACGAAGACGATAAGCATACCTATTCCTTCTCTTAGCCCTATGTGCTCACCAAGAATAAGCACTCCACCTATCGCAGCTACAACAGACTCTAAACTTAATATTAACGATGCTGTATGCGGTGGAACATCTTTTTGTCCTACAATCTGTAAAGTATAACCTACTCCACTAGAAAGTACCCCTATCGCAAGTAACGGCCAAATAACGCTCATTATGTCCGCAAAGACGATTGTTTCCTTGAATAGAGCTAATACTAAGCTTAATACAGATACTACAACTAATTGAACGATAGATAAGAACATTGAATTAACTCTAGCTGCTGAATAATCAATAACTATTATATGAATCCCGAATAGAATCGCACTGATTAAGACGATAATATCTCCCATCTCTAAAGCAAATTCTTCTTTTACCGATAAGAAATAAAAACCAATTACCGATAAAATTAATCCTATAATAAAGAATTTATTAAGCTTATTACCTAAGAATACCCCGATAAATGGTACTATACAAATGTATAACACTGTAATAAATCCAGCTTTTCCTGCTGTTGTCATCCCGATACCTATTTGCGAAATATACATTGCAAAAAATAATACTATTCCACAGATACCACCAAGTATCCAACTTTTATTTTTTGTTATTGGCTCTGCCAAAATCTTAGGATCTTGACTTCTATATAAACTTGGTATCAGAAGTGCTACAGCAACAAGAAATACTACTGCGATTACTGATCTTATCCCTACAACTGTAAGTGGTCCTAGAACCTTACTCGCAATATTTTGCCAGATAAAAGCTAATCCCCAAATAATCGTAACAATTATTAACAATAACTCTGAAATAAATTTTCTCATTAATACACCTTTCCTATAAATTTCTATGAATTTAAAATTCTAAAAGTATTTATTATTGTAGTAATAAACACAGTATACTTTTATAATTTTATACGTTATTCTTAAAAAATTCAACTGTTAGCACCCTTTTATTATGTATTTTAGAAACAACTTATCCGCAACCACTATTTCCTTGAAAATATCAAAAATAAACGACATAGACAACCGAAGTCATCTATGTCGCATTTTAATTTTTATTATTTAGCACCTTCGTTAGCTGTTAACTCAATGTCATAAAGTTTGAATTGGTTTTTCTTAGCTTTAGCTAAATCGTATGATTTAACACGTTTGTTGAAGAATGAGATACTTGTATCCCAGCTTAATGGGAAGAATGGTAATTCTTCAGCTACTTCACCATCAAATTTGTTGTAAGCTGCTTTTAATTTAGCGTCATCAAACATATCTTCTGATCCTTGAGCTTTGAAGCTGTTTTCGAATGCTTCAGTAGTGTAACGGTATAAGTTTAATGGAGCTTTTTTACCTAGTAACTCTTGACGGTTAGGGTTTGTTCCAAATTGCCATGCAGCTTGGAAGATATCGATTGATGGATCGTCTGCTTGTACACGTTGAGAGAAGTCTTTTGGAGACATAAGTTTTCCGTCTACTAATTTAACATCTAATCCTACTTCTTTCCAAGATTTAACGAATACGTCTGCTAATGCTTGGTCATATTCAGCACCTGTGTTACGGATCGCGAAGTTGAATGAAAGTTTGTTTCCGTTTTTGTCTTCACGTAGTCCGTCACCATCTTTATCTTTGTATCCTGCGTCATCTAATAATTTTTTAGCTTTTTCTACATCTTTTTTAGCTGCAGTTGCATTTTCGTTTACTAATTTACCTACAGCTGCTGGGTACATACCAGATCCAGTTGGAGTGAAACGTAATCCTTTGAAGATTTTTTCATTGATTTGGTCACGGTCAACTGCATATAGGAATGCTTGACGTAAGTTTTTGTCAGCTAATTTAGAGTTAGGATCAACTACGTTTTCACCTTTTTCTTTGTCGAATTTACCTAGTTTGAATCCTACATATGACATGTAACGAGAAGCTTCTCCTAAGAATGTTCCGTTCTTAATGTCTTTTGCTCCTTCGTAAACACTTGGAGTAACGCTATCGATCACGTCTACTTCTCCATTTTTAATTACTTGGCTAGCTTGAGCTGGAGCTACTGTTTTGAACTCGATTTTTTTAAGTTTCATTTTATCTTTGTTGTAGTAGTGAGGGTTTTGTTCTGCAAGAACACTTTCTCCGTTTACTACTTTAGTGATGTAGTAAGGACCATATGATAATGGTTTTTTGTTTAAGTCTGCTTCAGCAAATTTAGCGAAGTCTTTAGAAGCTTCTTCTACTTGTTTTGCATTCAAGAAGTTATCTATAGAACCTTCTCCCCATAGTAATGATGGGCGAAGTTGAGTATATTTAATTACTACAGTCTTATCATCTTTAACTTGAAGACCTGAGATAGTTTTTGCTTTTCCAGCGTGGTATTCTTTCATACCTTCGATTAATTCAAATGAATCGTTGTAACGAGTGTTTGTAGTGAATTTAGGGTTACCCATAAGTTCGTATGTAGCTACGATATCTTTAGAAGTTAAAGCTTCTCCATTATTCCATTTAACACCGTCATGGATAGTTAATGTAACTTCTTTTTTCTCACGATCTAAGTGGAATTTAACTGGAGCATCAGCATTATCTTGAATAGTACGACCTTCTTCATCAGCAGGGAATGTTCCACCCATAACTGCTTGGTTTACGTATTGATCTTCTGCT
>ERZ772909.1413-NODE-1413-length-13280-cov-10.508809_pt1 | contig 13280 bp, 13 predicted proteins | sample MGYA00511137_ERZ772909 | MGnify/ENA primary metagenome ERZ772909 (study PRJEB29015, sample SAMEA2738095) | human oral metagenome | biome: human oral; feature: human-associated habitat; material: saliva | place: China | collected 2270 ... | reverse complement strand
AATTGGTGAAATGGAAGACTTATCGGCTGTAGACAGGTTTAGCATGGTTGCGAAATCGGCCAAAAATATCGCGACTCTAACATCAGCCAGCACACGCCTCAAAGAATATCAGGCAAAAGTTAAAGCCAAAGTCGCAGCCGCCGCCGAAAACGTGGCCAAGCAGGCAAAAAAAGGCGGGCTGTCCGACGCGGCTGCCGAAGCCATCCGCAAACAGATTTTAGGTATCGCATCATGACATTGCCCGAAACCGAAGACCGCACGCCATCGGTATTGCTGCCTTACCAGCAGCGTTGGTGCGCCGATAACTCTCCCGTCAAACTCTGTGAAAAATCCCGACGCATCGGTCTGAGCTGGGGCGAGGCTGCCGATACCGCCTTACTTGCCGCCTCATCGGGCGGCATGGACGCATGGTACATAGGCTACAACAAAGACATGGCTTTGGAGTTTATCCGCGATTGTGCCAACTGGGCGAAATTCTACGGTTTGGCGGCGGGAGAAATCGAAGAGACCGAGGAGGTGTTCGTCGAGGGGGACGACAAAAAATCCGTCCTCGCCTTCGTCATCCGTTTCGCGTCCGGCTGGCGCGTTACCGCCTTGTCCAGCCGCCCCTCAAACCTTCGCGGTAAGCAGGGGCGCGTCATCATCGACGAGGCGGCGTTCCACGAGCAACTCGGCGAGCTGCTCAAAGCGGCAATGGCATTGCTGATGTGGGGCGGGCAGGTACACATCATCTCTACCCATGACGGGGTGGACAATCCGTTCAACGAGCTGATTACCGACATTCGTGCGGGCAAAAAGCCGTACTCCATCCATCGCATTACTTTCGACGAGGCCGTTTCAGACGGCCTCTACCGCCGCATCTGCCTTCGCTTGGGCAAAGAGTGGACGGCAGACGGCGAAGCCGCGTGGTGTAAAGAGATTCGTGATTTCTACGGTGATGATGCATCCGAAGAGTTGGACTGCATCCCTAAAAACGGCGGCGGAAAATGGCTCAACCGCGCCTTAATCGAAAGCCGTATGAGTCCTTATACACCGGTTATCCGGTACGACCAGACCGACGATTTCGGCCTCTTGCCCGAACCGCGCCGCGCCGCCGAAGTAGCGGACTGGATAGCCGACACCCTGCAACCGCTGCTCGACGGTTTGGATAAAACCCGCACCAGCTTCGTTGGCGAAGACTTTGCCCGCAGCGGCGACCGTACCGTCATCGTCCCTTTATTGCAGCAGCCTAATTTAAGCCTTAAACCGCCGTTCGTGTTGGAGTTGGGCAATATGCCGTTTGCCCAACAAGAACAAATCATGAAACACCTGTTGCACGGCTTACCCAATCTGCGCGGTGTGGCATTGGACGCGCGCGGCAACGGCCAGTCAATCGCCGAAGCCATGCGCGACGAATTTGGCGCGGAGGTATGCGAGTCGGTCATGCTCTCGGAAAACTGGTACCGCACCCATACCGCTCCGTTCAAAGCCGCCCTCGAAGACGGCACACTCGACGGCCTGCCGCGAGATGAAGACATCCTGACCGACCTGCGCGCCTTCGAGCTGGTCAGAGGCGTGCCGCGCATCCCCGATGTACGCACCAAAGGTCAAGACGGCAAAAAACGCCACGGCGACGCGGCGATTGCCTTTGTCCTTGCCCATTACGCCAGCCGCGAGCTGAATACCGGCCCGATACGCGTAGCCAGCCGCCGAATCCGCCGAAAAAGCGCATTAACCAAAGGTTATTGATATGAATGATAAAACCATCGAGAAAATTATTTTCACCCTGTGTTTACCCGTATTGGTGGCAATTACGCTTATTGCATCACTGCCTTTTACAGTATTGCTTGTAGCAAGATTCATAATTTTTCTAATGCTACTCGCTTCTTACCCTCTACTTCTGATACTGGCAAAACTACCGTCTAAACATTGGAATCCGCACAGTCCTTTCAAGTTTATAAAAGATACGGCTCAATCATTGCCATATCTCTGGCGAAAAATATATGAATTGTGCTTACCTTTTTGATAGAAAGTTTTATTCATGCCCAAGCCCCACCTCAAACTGAAAACCAGTCAAGGCATCATGACCTTCAAGCCGCAGGATTTATCTGCCCATCTCGCCGTTTCCCGCCCGTTTTTCAGCGGTTTTGACGGCTGGCTGCCTAATCCCGACCCTGTTTTGCGCAAAATGGGCAGGCAAATCTCCATTTACCGCGAGCTGATGCGCGACCCGTTGGTCGGCTCGCTGGTGCGCCGCCGAAAAGCAGCTGTCGCCCGCCTCGAATGGCGGCTTGAGGGCGACGACACCCCTAAAAATGTCCGGGATTTTGTCGATAGCTGGCTGGCTGAAACCGATGTTTACCGCCTGATTAAAGATGTTTTAAACGCTGTTTTTTACGGTTATCAACCCATCGAGCTGATTTGGCGTACAGATTCTGTATGGCTGCCTGACAAAATCATCGCCAAGCCGCAAGAGTGGTTCGCCTTCAACGACGAAGGCGAGCTGCGTTACATCCAAAATGGGCTGACCGATACCGTTCCTCCGCCTTATAAGTTTCTTTGCCCGACACATGAGGCAGATTATCTAAACCCCTACGGTTTGGGCGATTTGGGCTTGGTTTTTTGGCTGGTCACCTTCAAACGCGGCGGCCTTAAATTCTGGATGCAGTTCACCGAAAAATACGGTGCGCCTTGGCTGATTGGTAAAGAACCGCGTTCCAATACCCCGCAGGATACCGACAAGCTGCTGGATGCGCTCGAAGCCCTGATCGGCAACAGCGTCGGCACCATTCCCAATGATTCCAGCGTTGAAATCCACGAGGCAAGCGGTAAGGCCTCATCTATTGATGCCTACGACAAGCTCATCCGTTATTGCCGCTCCGAAATCAGCATTGCGCTGCTCGGACAAGACCAAACCACCGAAAAAGACAGCACGCACGCCAGCGCGACCGCAGGCTTGGAAGTAACGGACGACATCCGCGACAGCGACAAACGAATCGTGGAGACAACGTTCAATCAGTTGATAGAGTGGGTAATAGAGATAAATTTCGGAGACGTTGCCCGTCCGAAATTCGTGCTGTTCGAAAATGAGGAAAGCGGCACCAGAGAGCATGCCGAACGGGATAAGATGATGGTGGATGCCGGTGCCAAGTTCACCAAGCAATACTGGCAGCGCACATACGGTTTGGAAGATGGAGATTTGCTTGAGGGTGTTCAAGCAAGCCCGGAGGCAAAAGCTGCCGACTTTACCGAGGGCGATTTGATGGATGCAGGTTTGGTCATCGACGGACTCGCCCCTAACTCAGACCGTCTGAATACACAAGGCGACCTGCTGACTGCCGTCCTAGTGGCCGAATTAAGTCGTGGAGAAACTGCCGAAAACCTGCTCGATCGTCTGTCTGCCGCCTATCCGAATATGGACGATACCGCCTTGCAAAACGAGTTGGCGCGCCTGATTTTCCTTTCCGACTTGGTCGGCAGGATTGAAGTAGCACAGGAGCTTAAATCATGAACCCCGAAGATATTAAAGCCGTCTTCGGCATGAAACCCGAAGCCGCCGTCGCCTATCTCAAGCAAAAAGGCATTGCCGTATCTTGGGACTGGCAGGATATGTTGGACGACGCGCACGCCACTGCCTTTACAGTGGCCAAAACCGCCAAAATGGATGTGCTCTCCGATATCTATTCCGCCGTCGTCGATGCTGCCGAACAAGGCCGGACGCTGGAAGAGTTCAGCCGAGAACTCGCCCCCGTTCTACAGCGCAAAGGCTGGTGGGGCAGGCAGGAAGTTCAAAATCCCGAAGGAGAAACCCAAAGCGTACAGCTCGGTAGCCCCCACCGCCTGAAAACCATCTATCTGACCAATATGCAGTCGGCCTACATGGCGGGCCGCTACGCCGAAATGATGGACTCCATCGACACGCACCCTTATTGGCAGTACGTCGCCATCAACGACAGCCGCACTCGTGATACCCACCGTATGATGCACGGTCGCGTCTATGCCGCAGACGACCCCGTGTGGAATACTTTGTACCCTCCTTTGGACTACCGCTGTCGCTGCCGTGTCAAACCGCTGTCCCGCAGTATGGGAGAAAACCGCGTCCTGTCCCGACCGAATCTTGAGTCCATCACCGTCGATATAGGCGCAAATCCCTATACCGGAGAGGAGCGTTACGCACAGCGCACCGGCATTCGCATCAACAACACATTTATCGCCCCCAATGCGGGCTTCAACGCCAACCAAGGCAAGTCTATGCTGTCCCGTATGGCGAAAATTGCAGTGGATAAGGCTCAGGCAACCCATCCGGACATCGCCCGCATTGCCCTGAAAACGATGATGGGCAACGACAGATTCAAAAACGCCCTGTCCGCCGCTTCGCTGACTTGGGTGCTTAAACTGTTAAAAGGCTGATTATGCTGGAAATCAAACTCGATGCTGCCAAACTCGAACACGGTCTGAGTACGCTCCTTAAAAACGCCGCAAACAGCCGCCTCATGATGCGCGGTATTGCAACTGAGTTGCTATCTATGACCGAAGAAAACTTCGAATCCGAAAGCTGGGGCGAGCAACGGTGGAAACGAAGCCGGCGTGCCGCAGATGAGGGAGGCAAGACCCTGCAAAAAAGCGGGCAACTTGCCGCCAGCCTGACTACACAGGTTGGCAGCAACTATGCCCGAATCGGCAGCAACAAAAAATACGCCGCCATCCACCACCTCGGCGGACGAGCAGGGCAAGGTCACAAAACCAACCTTCCAGCACGCCCCTATCTCCCCATCAACGGCAACAACCAACTCAAACCCGGTGCCGAACGCCGAATCCTCGACATCGCCATCGCCGCCCTCAAAAAAGGACTTTGACAACAAAAAACGGACGATAAAAATACCGTCCGTTTTTATTGCAATATTTGCAACTCCCTTGCATTTTTTTCATCCCACAAAATCCCCCGTCATCCTCTCTCATCCCATTTTTCTCATCAACCCCTATATATTTATCTCATTAGGTTTCAATAGCGGTATTGAAAAACATTTCTTGTTCAATAAGTCAATAAAGAAAGGACTGAAAATGAAAAAATTGTTATTGGCCGCTATTATTTCCCTGAGTGCCGCTACTGCATTTGCCGGTGACCATGCAGAGCGTCAGATTTACGGTGATCCCAATTTTGAACAGAACCGCGTAAAAGCTGTGAAAATGTTGGAACAGCGCGGTTATCAAGTTCACGATGTTGATGCCGACGACCATTGGGGTAAGCCTGTGCTGGAAGTAGAGGCCTATAAAAACGGCCGTGAATACGACATCGTGTTGTCTTATCCGGACTTAAAAATTATCAAAGAGCAGGTTGATTACTGATCTCTTTGATGGGAAGATGAATGAGAAATGCCGTCTGAAAGACAGTTCAGACGGCATTTTGTTTTTGCTGGAAAGAATGGTCTAGAACAGCAGGTCGACCGTTTCAGAAGCAGTATTTTCAAGGGTTTCTGTTTCTGCCTGAGGTACGGATTCGACAGCAGGCCTTCTATTGGATGGCAGGATGGGAACGGGGCGGATGCTTTGAGCCGGCTGTTTTTCTACAGTCTGCGGGACAGACGGTTCGGCAGGATTGGATTGGATGCTTTGGGCCGGTGTTTCGGGTTGGCTGTATGCGGCAGAACCCTGCATCCATGCCAGCGACCTAAGCGGCATCTTTAGCTTGCCGTTTTTGCCGCAGGTCAGGCAGACGGGCGCGCCGGTATGTGCTTTAAGTACGGCATCGATTTTTCCGGATGCGATGGTTTTACCCTGTGTTTTTGCCCATTGCGCAATACTTTTTTTCAGCGAGGCAATGTCAAGGTTGTTCTTACCGTAAGGGTCGTGGAAGGCTGCAAGCCAAAGGTTGTTTCCTGCATCTTCGTTGAGACCGGCCATTTGATAGATGACAGATGCAGGCGAGCCTGTGGCGATGGTTTTGGCAAATTCGAGCGCATCGGGCGATTTCATGCGGACGCAGCCGTGGCTCCGGACTCCGGGAACGCTGGCCGGTGCATTGGTTCCGTGTATGCCCAAACCTAGTTTCGGGTCGCCTAAGCGGACAAAAACCGGCCCTAGAGGGTTGTCCGGACCGGCGGCTATGGTTTTCACGCCGTCGTCGCGTTCTTTTTGTATGGATTTGGGGATGTGCCAAACGGGGTTATAGGCTTTTGCACCGATTTTATGTTCACCCAAGTTGGTCTGAGTCATGGCTCGTCCGACTGCAACGGGATAGACCTTGGTTAGGTTGCCGTCAGTGTAGAGGAACAGGCGTTGCTGAGGGATGTTGATGAAGACATGTTGACCTTGCGCAATAGGGGAAACATCGGGAATAACTGTATGCGCGTATGAAAAACTGGTTATAGATAGTACGGCGGTGAGGCAGATTGTTTTATTCATATCAAAATATAGTGTGCGTTCGATAGTGTTTTGGCAAATCATACCTGAAACCGTGAGGTTTTGTGCGAAAATATGCGTTTCGGTACAGTACGGACGGATTTGGGAATGGAGACGGAAGTAAATGTCGCAGAAATTTTCGCCTTGGATTATGAAGGCAGGGGTGTGGCAAAGGTTGGCGGTAAAACGGTTTTTATTAAAGGGGCATTGCCGTCTGAAAGAGTCGGTTTTCAGATTACCAAACAGAAAAAGCAGTTTGACGAAGCGGAAACAGTAGCGATATTTAAGGTTTCGGATGAGCGTACCGTCCCGCAGTGCCGTTATTTTGAACGCTGTGGCGGTTGTTCCCTGCAACATATTTCTCCGACAGCGCAGGTGGCGTTCAAACAAAGGATTATGGAAGAGCAGCTCGAGCGTATCGGCAAGGCCAAACCGAAGCAGATATTGCCGCCGATTTACGGACATGTATGGCATTATCGGGATAGGGCGCGGTTCAGTGTGTCATTAGATAAATCATGCCGTCTGAAACTGGGGTTTCAGGCAAAGAAAACGAATGATGTGGTGGGCATTTCGTCATGTATGCTGATTCCGAAGCCTGTTTCAGACAAGCTGCCGGCCATCAGGGAGCTTTTGCAGGATTTGGCGGAAGAGGGAAGTATTGCCCGTTTTGCCGAGTTTTATCGCGGCAGTGAAATCACCGTATTGAACATCGCGTTCAAAAGCAAACTTCGGCAGAATGATGAAAACCGGATTAGGCAGTGGTTTGATTCGGAATTGTCGGATGACTGGCAGATTTGGCTGCAAATCGAAGGAAAGATATCGGAACCGTTTTATCCCCAAAAGGATACGACATTAAAATATACATTACCGGAATTCGGCATTGAAATGCCGTTCCGGCCGGGAGATTTTACGCAAATTAATACAGATACCAACCGGCTGATGGTTTCACGCGCCGTAAAAATGCTCGACATACGTCAGGGTGAGCGAGTTGCAGACCTGTTTTGCGGTTTGGGCAATTTCAGTCTGCCCATAGCCAAGAGTGGAGCGAGTGTGGTTGGTGTTGAAGGTGCAGAAAATCTGGTCGGGCGTGCCCGGCAAAATGCACGGTTAAACGGTTGCGGAGGACAAACAGATTTTATTGCTGCCAACCTCTTTGATTGCACCGAGAATACGGTGGCCTCATGGGGGAAATTTGACAAAATGTTGATAGATCCTCCCAGAAGCGGTGCGTATGAAGTCGTTAGATCATTGAAGCCGCCTTATCTCCCGAAAAAAATCGTTTATGTGTCCTGCAATCCTTCTACTTTGGCACGGGATGCGGGCGTATTGGTTGAAAAAGGCTATATACTCGGCCAGGTGGGGGTAATGAATATGTTTGCCCATACATCCCATGTTGAGTCTGTTGCCGTATTTGAATTGTTATCGTAAATCCGGTAGGCAGTATCTAAAAATAAAAAGTAAAGATTAATGAAGGTAAAACGTCTAAGGTGGAATAAAATTCAATATATTTAAATACATAAAATGTAAAGTAAAATGTAATAAAACTTGTATCTTGGGCATATTGCCCAAAGTTGAATTATGGTATGATTTGATTCTTTTAAGTCTATTTCAGTTAATTGTTAATAATAAAAGCGGGTGGCTACCGTCTCGGACGGTTTAACCATTCATATTTGCTCATTACGGTATTGGGAGTGTCCTTTGGAAAACTCATTAATTATCGGCTTGGTACTGGTGGCTGTATTGCTGGTGCTTTTGGTCATGCGTGCGAAACAAGGTAAACAAATACCGAAGCACAAGTCTCAAAACGGCGGCAACACAAAAGAACAATCGTCTGATCATGATGATACAGACTGGATTGACCAAGTTGACCGTTCGGTTTCAGAGAGTACGCAATCTGGCTGGTCGTGGAATGAAAGTGCGGAAACCGCGTCTGCAGCCGTATCTGCACAAGAAGTTGATCCGCTGACGGAATATCAGGTTTATAAACAATTCGGGTACCAGGGTAAGGCAGCCGAATCCCTGGCTGCTTATTTGAACAGTATTCCGGACGATGAAGACAAGCCTGAAAACCTTATCCGCGAATTGTTTGATACCAACCTTGAAGTGGGAAATGTAGATGTTTTGGCAGATAATTTGCAGAAGTACGGCAGTCTGATTTCTTCTGAGCTTCTGACGAAATATATTCGGCAGGCACTGAGGCTGGATTCTAATCATTTGCGTATCCGTGTCTTGGCGGAGGAAGGTTTGGGATGGAGTGTTCAAGAAATAGAAAAACAAGCTGAGAGCAATTCTACGGTAACTGCATCTACATCCGCACTGTCGGATTCTATCAGTAAGGGATATGAGGTTGAGCAAGCCAAGCGTATCCCGATTGTACAGGGTAAAAAAGATTTTTCTGAAATTAGCCAGGAGGAGATTGGTGCGATTACCGGTCTGGTGCGTGCAGATAAAGGTGCAAAAATCCTTAAGGACAAAGTTAGTTATGAAACAGCATCGAAACAATATGACCGTGCCATTCGGGCTTCTGAGAAACCTGCCAACCTGATTATTGATGCACTCAAACTTGATTACCAACATGCAGACATCGATCGTTTTGCCGGACATCTGTGGAAGCTTTATCAAGCATTGGGAAACTATGGCAGACAGGTAAAAGAGAGAATGCTGGGGTGGGGATACAGCCTGGGCTACCATGAAGTCTTCGATGATTTGGAAAAAGGACCGGACGATCAGCAAATTAAAGATATCGGTATGGGGCATGGGTATCTACCGCAAAATATACAGAAATCAAAAGCACAATATCGGGATTTGGTACTTCAAGATTCTTCACTAATCAATACCAATGTATCTCCGGCAGACGATGCGATTAAAGAAGTAGAATCGTTGCTGATGTATGGTCAGTTGGATGCGGCAATAGATGTGTTGGAGCAGGCGGTATTGAAATATCCGGACGAATCCCAGCTGTATATTACGTTAATTGATATTTATGAACGTACCGAGGATTGGGATAGATTGGGGCAGTTTTTAAGAGTGCTGAGGGAGCGTGCCGACAGATTGCCGGAAGAAGTCGTCATGCTGATGAGCCGGCTGCTGCAGCGTATGAATCAAAATATAAAAAAATAAAACGGTACGGGGAATAATAAAAAATGGAAGTACAAATACCGAAAATTAAAACAGTACACGTTATGTTGGCGGGGATGACGGCGCATCAAGAATCCATCTTTAAAATGGCATTCAAAATGCACAATACCACCCGTTATGAAACGGTATCTTCTTCAGACGGCAGTATCGTACCTGATTTGGTTTTAGTGGATACTGATGCAGAGGGCGGTCTGGATCTTTGGAAGGAGTTTGGTGAACGTTATAAGGATATACCTGTTACCGTATATTCGGAGAAAGCCCCTGATGCTGAAGTTCCCTACCTGCCTAAACCAATCCGGTTTGAAACATTGTTTCCCATGCTCCGCAAATTATTGCAGGGAGAAAATGTTTATGGGAAATCGTTTACTGCGCCTGTAGGTCAGTCTGCAAAAGGCAGTGGCAATGAGCAACGTACGACAACAATACGCCGCTTCAATCCGAATAAAGGTTTATTGGGAGCGTTGCGATTCGCAGAAAAGAACGATCAGGATATTGCCATTTTACACAGCGGAAAGCCGGTTCTTATCGTTTTTCCCTCAATACAACGGGTTCTTCTGACAGAAAGTGCGGAAAAACTTGAGCAGTTGTGTAAGGACGATAATGTGCAGGTGGGCTGTAAAGTCGTTCCTGATAACCCCCAGTGGCGTGAAAAAGCAAAAGTCAGCATCATGTCCTGTATGTGGCAGCTTTCTATTTGGACGGCACAGGGTAGGTTAATTTATCCGATTTCTCCAGATACCTTGTTTACGTTGAGGTCTTGGCCGAATTTGACTAGGTTGGCGCATGTGCCGGAATCGATACGGTTATCGGCGTTTTTAACTAAAACATCTGTTAACCTTAATGTGTTGTATAAAGTTATGCCTTTGAGTATTAATGATATTTTGAATTATATTGCGGCAACTTATGCAACAGGGTTCTTATCTGTAGATTTGAAGACGGTCTCCCAGCATTCATATCATGATACGGTAGATAAGATAGATATCGGAGTCAATTCTGCCTCAGACAGTGAAATGGCAAAAGAAGCGGTAAAAATGACCGCACCATCACAAACACAGCCGCGAAGTCTTCTTCAAAGGCTGATGAAAAAACTGTTGGGTAATTAGGAGCGGAGATATGAGAGAAAATAAAATTATTTTCACCGGTCCTGTCGGTGTGGGAAAAACCACGGCTATTGCAGCTATTTCAGACGATCCTCCCATTCAGACTGATGCTTCGGCATCTGATATGACTTTGGATAGAAAAAGAAACACGACCGTAGCAATGGATTATGGCGTAATCTATCTGGATGAAGATACCAAAGTCCATCTGTATGGTACTCCGGGTCAGGAACGATTTAACTTTATGTGGGAAATTCTGAGTCAAGGCAGTATGGGCTTGGTTTTGCTTTTAGATAATGCACGGACTAATCCGTTGAAAGATTTGGAATTTTTCTTGGATTCGTTTCAAGGATTACTGAAAACGGCGCCGGTCGTTATCGGTATTACTAAAATGGATATACGCTCACAGCCCGGTATCGACGTATATCACAAATATCTTGCAAAACATAATCTTAATGTTCCGGTTTTCGAAATTGATGCCCGTAAGGAAAATGACGTAAAACAATTGGTTAGTGCAATGTTATTTTCTATTGATCCGGGACTGGAGGTTTAACATGGAATCAACACTTTCACTACAAACGAATTTATATCCCCGCCTGACTCCGGCCGGCGCATTCTATGCAGTATCCAGCGATACTCCGAGTGCCGGCAAAACTTTGCTGCACGGTTTGCTGAAGGCAGACCCCGGTGAAGTGGTTAGTAGCGAGAAACTGCTTGCTTGGGCAGATACCTCCGACATTGATACCGCTTTAAATTTGCTGTACCGTCTGCAAAAACTTGAATTTCTCTATGGTGATGAAAATGGTGATTCTGACGGTATCAACTTTGCAGACGAACAATTGCCGTTGTTGATGGAACAGTTGTCCGGCAGTGGTAAGGCATTATTGGTCGATCGGAATGGTCTGTATCTTGCCAATGCCAATTTCCATCATGAGGCGGCTGAAGAATTAGGGTTGCTGGCGGCAGAAGTTGCACAGATGGAAAAGAAACATCGGCTATTGGTTAGGAATAATCTGTATATTAACAATAATGCTTGGGGAGTTTGCGATCCTTCCGGTCAGAGCGAACTGACATTTTTCCCATTGTATATTGGGTCAACCAAGCTTATTTTGGTTGTCGGTGGCATTCCGGACTTGAGTAAGGAGGCATTTGTTACTCTAGTAAGGATTTTATACCGCCGTTACAGTAACCATGTGTAAAGCAGGACAGGAGGGGTTATGCAGCAATTATTGATTTCGATCCTTGAAGATTTAAACAATACATCTACGGATATTATCGCGTCTGCCGTTATCTCAACCGATGGATTACCGATGGCGACTATGTTGCCTTCGCATTTAAATTCGGATAGGGTGGGTGCGATTTCTGCTACTTTGCTTGCTTTGGGCAGTCGTTCGGTAAATGAGCTTGCCTGCGGTGAGTTGGAGCAGATTATGATTAAGGGAAAATTGGGCTATATCCTTTTGAGCCAGGCAGGCAAAGATGCAGTATTGGTGCTGATGGCAAAAGAAAGCGGCAAGCTTGGTTTGATTCTGTTGGACGCAAAACGTGCGGCAAGACATATTGCAGAAAGTATATAAGGGCTGTACATTCAAAGACTGAGTACAATCAGTTGTAAATATATGTTGACATAGTCTGCATTTTGAATTAATATTTAAAGCTATTCCCCGATAGCTCAGTCGGTAGAGCGACGGACTGTTAATCCGCAGGTCCCTGGTTCGAGCCCAGGTCGGGGAGCCAAATTTTAAAAGCCTGAACTTCTGTTCAGGCTTTTTTACATCAATAAGGAACGATTGTTCTTTTCCAAAGAAAACCCTGAATCCCCATGAGACCTTTGCAAAGGTCTCTATCCGCCAAACTGACACGCCCTACACCTTACCCGCTTCGTCTGGCGAACAGGTGCAAACAGCCCGAAACCTTTTTTCAGTCAGGTTTCGGGCTGTTTCGTTTTTTGGATGAACGGCATCTTTTCAGACGGCCTTGTCCATCAAATTTGGCACATTATTTCACACACGGATTGTCTAAAACGACCGAGACATTGCGTTCGGCTTTGTTCATATACGTCATGTGGACTTTCTTGCCTTTGAATTCTGCTTCGACGACGGATTCCAACGAAGTAACATCTTGAGAGAAGCTGAATTTTTTGTCGTTTGCAGCAATGAATTTGACGGGTTTGTCGCGGAATAGCGAGTAGAACGACACACCTTTATTATCTGCGGTCACAGCGCATTGCGTTTTGCTGTCAGTGGCGATGACAGAGGAAAGCGTATGGGGCTTGTGGGTACGGTCGGCGAAGATGGTGTAGGAATCATACGACCCGAAGCTGGTTCTTAATGCGAAGGTATTGCCAAGCCATTCATAGCTTGTCCTATCTTCGGGAAGATTTTTTTCGATGGCTTTTTTGCCTGCGTAGAAAGAGCATTCCTGGGTTTTGTGTTTGCAGACTTTTCTGACGCTGAACTGCTTGTCCGGAGAAGTAATGATGGTTGCGGCGGCAAAGCTGTTTATGCTTGTTGCGGCGAATATACAACTTAAAAGAAGTGAGCGGATAGAAAGGGACGGTTTCATTTTGTTTGGTGTATCGGTTGGTTTTTATAGTGGATTAACTTTAAACCAGTACGGCAAGGCGAGGCAACGCCGTACTGGTTTAAAGTTAATCCACTATAATAT
>ERZ772909.1409-NODE-1409-length-13317-cov-2.489142_pt1 | contig 13317 bp, 8 predicted proteins | sample MGYA00511137_ERZ772909 | MGnify/ENA primary metagenome ERZ772909 (study PRJEB29015, sample SAMEA2738095) | human oral metagenome | biome: human oral; feature: human-associated habitat; material: saliva | place: China | collected 2270 ... | reverse complement strand
TGGGGTTGAAATCACCCTATGAAGTCTTTTGTTGCACTTGACTTTAAAATGTGGCGTGCACCCCGAGCGAGGTGTGGTGGTATACCTTGAACGGGGTTAGGTGGTACACCCCAAGCGAGGTGCGGTGGTGCACCTCGAGCGAGGCGAGCGACACGCTCCGAGCAAGGCGAGCAATTCGCTTCGAGCGGGGCGAGTAACACGCTCCGAGCGAGGCGAGCAATTCGCTTCGAGCAGGGCGGACAGTGAAACTTGGTTTTACAGATATAATTCGGTTTGCTGTCCGCTTTAAGTTTTCCTTACGGGAAAACTTAGTGAAAAATATCGAAGGGGGCGATACTGCACCTTCGGCAAAAGAATGTTACCGGCACTTATCGAAGTGAACGGTTCACTCTAAACAATGCGAAAAAAGAAAACCTGCGTGATGACGAAGTTTGCGAGCAGGTCAATCTTATAAACGGAGAAAGGTTATGCAAAACAGGGAAAATGAAAGAACGGAACGCATAGTTCAGTGGCGGGAAGCACTTTCGATGCTGCCGGACGTGCGTTTTTTTGAGATTATGCGCGCATATTTAGGCGGAATCCGCACGCCTTTCAATAAACACAAACTTATTGAACAGCTGAGTTCCGTTTTGCGGAACGCGGAAAACCGCGAAAATATCCGTGCTTTTATTTCCGAATTCGACATAAAGATTATTACCGCCGTTTCGTTTATTGAAAATCCGTCGCCTGAAAAGCTGACCGAGCTTTTTGCTTGCGAATACGGAGTTTCAGAAATTCGCGCGGAGCTGATGAATCTTTGCGACCGTCTTATAATCTATCTTTATTCAAAACAGGACGGAACAAAAATATTCCGCCTGAATCCTCTGCTTGACGATGTTCTTTTGCCTTTTATCGACGTAAACGCTCTGCTGCCGATTTATACATACACGATTGCCGAAAATGATACGCCGCATATAATTTCGCCGCTTTTTATAGGCTCATTTATTTCTTTTGTAAAAATGTTTCCCGATATGTGCAAGAATAATTCTGAAATTAAAAAAAAGGATTATGAGCGGCTTAAAGATGTTTTTCCTTCCAAAGAGAAGTGTGCGGAACTTTTACTGAAAGCACTCATCAATTTCGGCATTTTTAAATACGGCAGAAAGGGGCTGTTTGCAGATGAAGAAAAACTTTTCGCATTTGCAAACTTGCCTGAATTTGAGCAGTATTCATATCTTGCCGTTTGTGCGGCTGTAAGATTCGGCAGGGAAAATCTTCGCGTTCATGCGCAGCTTTTATCGGACACTCTTGTTTCGATTCCTGAAGAAGGTTTTTCAAAAGCTGTTATATTGCGTGCAATGTTTTTATTGTCGAACAAAAAAGATACGGAAGAAGTAAAAACCGTTCACAACCGCTTTGACAGAATCCTCAGTCTGCACTCCGAAAATAATGCGGAACCGGTAAAAAGTCCTGAAATCTTGGAAGAAATAGTAGATGCGGCAATAGAATTCGGTCTTTTGAGTAAAAGAGGCATAACCGAATCCGGTGAAGAAATATTTACCGCAAGTAAAGTTATGCAGGAAAGCGGCGCGGCGGATATCGGCAACAGCGTAAAAACGAATGCGCTTGTAATAGATGCAGGGAATTCGATAACTATAATGCCGACGCTCAATCTTAAAGATGTGCTTACAATTTCCGCATTCGCAGATATTGTGCGCTGCGGAACTGCCGGCGTCTTTGAAATTACAAAAAAATCCGTAAGCCGCGCCTTTGATAAAAATCTTTCGCCTGAAAATATTTATTCCGTGCTTGAAAACTTTTCCGCACATGAAATCCCGCAGAGCTTAAAAATCAACATTGAAGAATGGCACACCTCGTATTCCGGGGCACTTTTATACAGCGGCTATGTACTTAAAATCGACGAAAAAACACGGCGGATAATCGAAAAGTCTCCTGCGTTCACAAAACTTGTACGCTGTAAACTTGCAGACGGAATCTTCTTGCTGGATATTCCTGACGGCGAAGACCCGTTGAAACTAATATCAAACTCAGGAATTCAAATTACTGCCGAAATAATAACTGCAAAGACACGCGAAGAACGCGTTGCTTTGCCGAGAATTATTTACGGAAACAATAAAATCGGGCGGGATAAACGCAAAAATCATCTCATGCTTCCTGACAAAAACATTTGCGAAGAAAAAATAAACGCACTGCTTAAAATTGCGGACACCTTGCAGCTTAATGCGGAAGAAAGAGAGTGTCTTATTTCCCGAATTAAGCAAAAACTCATAATCAATAAGGCTCAGCTTGATTCAAACTGTCTGCACACGGAAATTCTTGAAGCGGACGGAACGGAATATTTCAGCAAACTTAGACTTTTGGAAGATTCTCTTAACCGCGATACGGTAAAAATCGCTATTCCAACGGATAATACCGGAAATTCCATACAGACATTTACGGGGAAGGTGTTGGAGCTTACGCGGCTTGGAAACGACGCGGAAGTCAAAATCGAAACGGAACCGAATAAAGAAATTCTTTCATTTTCCGTAAGCAAAATCAGCCGTGTAAAAATCATACGCGGATTCGGCATTTACGGAAAATAAGCGCAGACTTGAGTTTCCGGCATTTTCGCATTCGTTGAAATTCCTTCCCTTATTGTGTAATATCGCGCCATGGATTTATTGAAGAAACTTGAAGAATGCAAAAAACGCTATGATATTGTTCAAAAAGAAGTTATGTCGCCGGAATTGGTGAAAGATCCGAAAAAATACAAAGAAACGATGCGCGAAAACAATTATTTGAGTGAATTGTGTGCGCTTTACGACGAATACAAAAAAGTTTTACAGGGAATTGAGGACGATAAGGTCATCATCACGGAAGAAGATGACCAGGACATGAAGGAAATGGCGCGCGAAGAACTGAAAGAACTTGAAGAAGCGCAGCCGAAACTTGAAGAACAAATAAAACTGAAGCTCATTCCGCCTGATCCGCTTGATGAAAAAAACATCATTCTTGAAATACGAAGCGCGGCGGGCGGAGATGAAGCGAGCCTTTTTGTGCGCGATTTGTGGGAAATGTACTGCCATCTTGCCGACCGCAAAGGCTGGAAATACGAGACGATGGAAGCGCAAGAGACGGAAGTCGGCGGGTTCAACAAAATCGTAACGTCGATAAGCGGCAAGTTCGTTTACGGAACGCTTCGCTGGGAAAGCGGCGTTCACCGCGTACAGCGCGTACCTGAAACGGAGTCGCAGGGGCGATTGCAGACATCAACGGTAACGGTTGCAGTTCTGCCTGAAGCCGAAGAGACGGAAATTGAAATAAAAGACGGAGACGTGCGCATTGACGTTATGCGCGCAGGCGGCCCCGGCGGTCAGTGCGTCAACACGACGGATTCTGCGGTGCGCCTTACGCATATTCCGACCGGAATTGTCGTCATTCAGCAGGACGAAAAAAGCCAAATTAAAAACAAGGCAAAAGCGTTCCGTGTGCTTCGAGCGCGTCTTTTTGATTTGGAAGAAAGCAAAAAACAGTCGGAGCGGGCGGACGCAAGGCGCAGCATGGTCGGTTCCGGCGCACGGAGCGAAAAAATCCGCACCTACAACTACCCGCAGGACAGAATTACCGACCACCGCATAAACTACAACCAGCACAATCTGCCGGCATTTATGATGGGCGCAATGGACGATATGCTCGACGCGCTCAACGTGTATGCAAAAGAAGAGCAGCTCAAAGCCGCAGGCGGCACGGACTGATGACAATTCGGGAGGCAAAACGCCTTGCACGCGCCGCGCTTACGCAAAAAGACGCGGCGTTTTTTTATGCTGGCGGCGTTATTCGAGCGGAGCGGAGCGGCGATTCGCGTTTTATTCCTTCTCCGACTCCCGATTTGGACATCAACTGCATTTTGTGCAGCATTTTGAATGTAGATAAAACGTATCTTTTAACACATTCCCAAAACGAATTGACTGAAACGCAGTTGGAAAATCTTGCATCTGCCGTCAGTAAAAGACGGACGGGACTTCCGATTGCGTACATAACCGGCGTAAAAGAGTTTTACGGGCGGGATTTTTGCGTATCGCCTGCCGTACTTATTCCGAAACCTGACACGGAAATTCTTGTTGAACGCGCGGCGGAAATCATTTTACAGAGCGTACAGACAGTCAAACTCTGCGATATGTGCGCAGGAAGCGGCTGCATCGGCCTTTCCATGTTTCTAACGGTCAAAGAGAAACAGCAGACGGACTTGTGCAAAATTGAATCCGTCTGCCTTGCCGATATAAGCGAAGCCGCACTTGAAATTGCAAAACTGAATGCAAAGCGGCTTTTGCGCGACGAAGATAAAGCGCGTTTTTCCTTTATTAAAACCGACCTTTTCGCCGGAATCACCGACACGTTCGACTTAATCTGCACAAATCCGCCGTATATTCCGCATGGCGAAGCCGCCGCATTGCTGGAAGACGGACGAAACGAGCCGCTTTTAGCCTTAGACGGAGACGCAAACGTTGATGAAACCGTATCAGAAAGCGGCGACGGTCTTGCCGTAATCCGCCGTCTTGTTCCGGCGGCTCTTGAGCACCTTAACGGCGGCGGAACGCTTTTAATGGAATGCGGAGAGTATAATGCTCAAAAAGTGGCGGATTTATGCCGCGAAGCAGGATTCAGCTCCGTTCGGATTCATAAAGATTTAGCAGGACAAATGCGGCTTGTAGAGGCGGAGCATTAATTTGTATTGCCGCTGTGTCATCTAAGTGCTTTTATGCGCTCTGCAAGTGTCGGATGCGAATAATTCCAGATGACGTAAATTTTCGGCGGAAAAAGTTCGCTTAAGTTTTCACTGTTGAGCTTGATAAGTCCCGAAATAAGAGCGGAAGGATTTTGTGTGTGTTCCGCGCTGAAGCGGTCGGCGGCAAATTCATCACGGCGGGAGAAAAAGTTACCGAGAGGCGTAAATAATTCTGAAAGCGGAGACGCGGCAAGTGAAATCAAAAATAATCCGATAAATCGGACATAATTCATAGATTCGGCAGAAAAATTAAATCCGAAGCCTTCATACAAGGCTTGGCTTTTTGAGCAGATAAAAAAAATCAGCATGAGTAAAAATTCAACAGGAACCATAACTAAAAATCTGCGGATTATGTGGTGTAATTTATAGTGTCCAAGTTCATGTCCAAGAACTGCAATGAGTTCATCGGGAGTAAGAATTTTTACAAGCGTATCGAACAATACAATCCGTTTTGATTTTCCAAGTCCGCCGAAATACGCATTGGAATGTCCGCTGCGTTTTGATTCGTCCATAATAAAGATACCGGAAAGTTTGAATCCCAGCGAAGAAGAAAGAGATTCTATGCGGTTTTTAAGTTCGCCGTCGTCCAGCGGCATAAATTTGTTGAAAAGAGGTGCAATCACAAGCGGATAAATCACAGCCATTACAAGCGAAACTGTAAAAATCAAAACTGTAACAAAAATCCACCAAGTATTCGGCATAAAGGTCAGTATCGCAATGACGGCAGCAAGCAGCGGAGTACCTGTTAATGCAGAAATCAGGAGAGTTTTAATTTCATCTGTAAGCCAAAGAGCGAAAGTCATTTTTGAAAAACCGAATATCTTTTCAATAACAAATTCATCGTATAAATCAAAAGGAATTGAAAGAATATTTTTGGGGACGGATACCGAAACGGCAAAAATCAAGGCGGTAAGATAGGAAGTCCTGAATGAATGCGGAAGCCCTGTAAAACGGCAGACAAAGTCGAAAACGCGCGGATAAAATCCGCTCAGCGCAAGAACGAGCGACAGCACAAATCCGCATACGGCAGACGGAATCCATGAAAAATATTTTGCATTTTCATAATCGCGGATTTTTTTAAGTTTTTCCGTGTCAAAACAGGCTGCTTCCGGAATATTTTTAAATTCTTCCGGCAAAACCCCGCTATTTCTCCGGCGGGCGGAATATGCTGTAAATTCCAAAATCTGATTTATCAAAAATGCAAGAACTGTTCCGGCGATAAATATAATGACAAATAAATTCGTAAAGTTGATTTTATACATGGGCAGAGTATATTGCGTTTTGTCAGCAGTTACAATTATCGCGAAATATAAAAAATTGCCGTATAACATGATGAAAAAATAAAGAGTTTTTATATCGGCAAGCACCGGTATTTTTGTTCGGCAGCCGGTCTGACATTTTTTGCCCTAAGATTGACGCAATTTTTTACCATCATTACAATCGGCGCAAATAACAGACCTGTTTTGAAGCTGAAGTTTCGGAAGGGGCTGACTTGAAACAAATATATTTTATTGGAGCAAAAATGAAAAAAATATTATGCGCCGTTTTTGCGGCACTTGCTTTTGGAACCGTTTTTACATCTTGTACGGCAAAAAGATCTGCTGCAAAGTCTATTGCGGTTTTTGCACCGGGAATTCTTGCCGACAGCCCAACGTACAGTATGCTTGCCGACGGTGTAAAAGCCGCAGTGGATTCTTACAATGATGGAAAATCCGATGATAAAAAAGTCAAACTGGACATTATTGAAGCCGGAACAAATCAAGCGGAATGGAGTACGAAATTAACCGCAGTTGCGGCTTCGGAAAGCTATGATTTGATAGTAACTTCAAATCCGTCTATGCCTGATATTGCGGAACCCATAACACTTCAGTTTCCGGCGCAAAAGTTTTTGATTTTGGATGCGGCAAAATCCGGGAATAAAAATATTGCAACCGTGCGCTATAATCAGCATGAGCAGTCGTATCTTGCCGGATACATCGCCGGTCTTATGACAAAAAGCGGAAAATTGGGGCTTATCGCAGGTCAGGAATACCCCGTTATGAACAATGTTATTCTTCCGGGATTTGAAGAAGGCGCAAAGGCGGCACACGCGGATGCGTCTGTTGATTTTAGAATCGTAGGGAACTGGTACAGCGCGGCAAAAGGCGGAGAACTTGCCGATGCCATGTGGAAAAATAAAATCGACGTGATTTTACCGATATGCGGAGGAGCGTCGCAGGGAGTAATTGCTTCTGCTGTTGCGAATAATTTTTATCTTGTGTGGTTTGACAGTAACGGTTTTTCACGTGCTCCAAAAAACGTGATTGGAAGTGCCGTTACGAATCAGCATAAAATGGCGGAAGAAATGACTTTGCGCTATCTTAATTCGGAAATCGAATGGGGAACGGCATCGACAGTCGGAATAAAGGAAGGTTTTGTCGATTTTGTGCAGGACGATCCGTTGTACATTCAAAATGTTCCTGAAGATGTGCGGAAAAAGGTAAGTGAAGTGATCGAAAGCATAAAAGACGGCAGCCTTTCACTGCCTCAAGAATTTTAATTGCACTTGCCGTAAATGAATATTTTTTTGCGCCGCGTTACAAAGAAATTTGCACTAAAAACCGCGCTTGATAGAGTGTCGCTGGATTTTCCTGAAAGGAAAATTTATGCGGTACTTGGGGAAAACGGTGCAGGAAAATCTACAATCGCTTCCATTTTAAGCGGCGATATCCAGCCTACATCAGGAAAAATATTTATAGAAAATAAAAGCCGCAGTTTTAAGAACGCGGGTGAAGCGACATCTGCAAAAATCGTATGTGTTCACCAACGTCCGCTTCTTGCCGATTCTTTGACGGTTTTTGAAAATATAATATTGGGTGCGGAACGCTTTATCCGCTTCACGCTGAAATCGTCTCTTGCAAAAAAGATAAATGAACTTGTGCGCATCTGGTCGCCGGGCTTAAAACTTGATTCTTATGTTTGGCAGGCAAGTCGAAGCGCGCATTTTTTTACCGCTTTTATTTGCGCACTGCTAAAAGAACCGTCCGTTCTCATCCTTGATGAACCGGCTTCTCTTCTTAGTGCGGAAGAAAAATCTGCGTTCTACCCGAAAATACGAAGCTTTGTGCATGAAAATGCAGATGCGAAAACAGTCATCATTATTACGCATAGTCCGGAAGATGCAGCCTTGTATGCAGACAGCATTATTGTAATGAAAAAAGGCAGGACTGCAAAAATATTTTTAGATGCAAAAGATTTTACTCCGGAAGAATACCGAGAAATCCTTTCAAAAGATGAAAATAATCCGCCGTACAGTTTTATGACGGCTAAGAATAGTGATTTTATCTCCGTCGATAAATCCGAAGAAAGTTATGTTGCGTTTAAAAATATATCTGCAAATCCGCAAAATCGCCCGCCTGTTTTTGATGTGAGCGTAAAGGCTGCTTACGGGCAGATTACCTGCATAAAAGGCGAAAAAGTAAGCGGTCTTGAAACATTGGAAGATGTAATAACAGGTATGGCGGATTTTCCTTGCGGAGGAACGTTTGAAGTTATAAACGGAAAAAATAAATTCTCTGCAAAAATCGGAACGCGTTGTTTTACGCCTGCCGTTCTGCGTTACAAACAAAAAGCGGCTATTCTTTCTTCCGATAGAAATTTTCGCTCTTCAAACCCTAATCTTACGGTTGAGCAGATGCTTACTGCAATGTACTGCGGGAAAGACTATACAAATTATGCGCAAAAACTTATCGATAAGGCGGAAATAAATATATGCCCCGATGAAAAAGTTTTTTCACTTTCGGGAGGAATGCTGCAGCAGCTTTTGCTTCGCCGCGAGCTTGAAAGCGATCCTGAACTTGTGATTATGTGCGAGCCGCTTCAAGGACTTGATTCAAATGCGGCGGAAAAAATGTGTGCGCTTTTGTCTAATGCAAGGGCGGCAGGAAAAGCGGTTCTTGTAATTGCCGCAGCGGATTTTCCCGATGGACTTTGTTCAAGAATTTATCACTTAAAGGACGGAAAATGCACATTGATAAAATAAAAAGTGCCGCAAAAACAAACATTTTCTATTCGGCGGCGTCACTCGTTTTTGGAGCCTTATTGTCTTCCGTGCTTTCTGTTGTATTTTCAAAATCGAATTCTGCCGATTTTTCAGGATTTTTTACCGGCGTATTTTCTTCGCGTTTTTATGCCGGTTCTCTTTTGAATACGGCATTTTTACTTACTACGGCAGGACTGGGTGCGTCCGCCGCATTGTTAAACGGAGAATATAATTTAGGAGGTGAAGGACAGATTTATGCAGGCGGCTTTATTTCTGCCGTTGTCTGCGCATCGCTAAAAAATATCAATCCGGTACTTGCATTGTGTATCGCGTTTTTATCTGCCGCCGCAGTTTCCGCTGCAATGATGCTGCTTTCCGCCGCACTGCGCTGCTACAAAGGTGCAAGTATTCTTCTTACGTCGTTTTTGATTTCTTCAGCGGCAATTCCGGTTATAAATTCTCTTATTGCGGGTGCATTTAGAAACGACGGGAATCTTCTTGCAACGCAATATGTGCCTGAAAATATGCGGATTCCGCACATTCTGCCACCCTCTTTGCTTAGTTCTGCGGCATTTACTGCGCCGTTTTTGTGCATTGCTGCATGGTTTTTCGTTTATCGCACATCTGCGGGGCGTAAACTTTGCATAAACGGTATTTCAAAAGAATTTGGAAGGTATTGCGGCTACCCGCAGACAAAAATGCTGTTTATTTCTTCTGCCGTGTCAGGTGCTCTGCACGGAATTACCGGTTTTTTTGCCGTCGCAGGTTCATATTATACCTGTCATTCCGGATTTTATGCGGGAACGGGGTGGAATGCACTTACAGTATCGCTTGCCGCTTCGGCAAATCCCGCTTACATAATCCCTTCGGCTCTTGCACTTTCATGGATTTTTACAGGTGCGGAAAAAACTGCACTGCTCGGGAACTTTTCATTCAATTTTACTGCCCTTGTTCAAGGGATTCTTTTATTGTGCTTATCCGTAAAGGAATTTCGATTTAGGATTCCTCAAGTGTTTAAGTATTTTAAGTCGGCATATAAAAATATTCACGGAAAATACGGAGATAACGTATGATATTGGGACTTGCGGCTTCTTCGTGTAGTTTATTTTTAATAGCAGCGGGAGCTTTATACAGCGAATATGCAGGCAGACTTGCACTTTTTTTGGATGCAGTGATAAATCTTTCCGCTTTTCTATTTTTTACACTTTTTTCTGTTACGGGAAACATGATTTTTGCATTCTTTGCTGCAGTCGTCATATCTTCTATGATTGTATACGCTTCTGCTCTGATAATCGAATTCTTAAAAGCAGATCCCTTTGTTGCCGCCATTGCGCTGTCTCTCATAATCGAAGGGACGATAACTGCAATTTCGGTAAATATTTTCGGAACGCGCGGTGTTCTGACTTCTGAAAACTTTATGTTTCCGCGTGCAGACGTGCGTCTTACGGCAGCTGTTGTCTGTGCCGCCTTATCTGCACTTTTAATAATATTTTTAAAGACGAGCGTAAAAGGCTTGTATTTTAGAATCGCCGGAACGGATTCTGCTGTTCTTGAAGCGCGCGGAATAAACAGTGCTTCCTACAAATGTGCGGCGTGGCTGGTAAGTGCATTTTGCGCATCGTCGGCAGGATGTTTTTACGCAGCGGAAATTTCATCGTTCGTACCGAACATTGCAGGCGGACGAGGGTGGATTGCGCTGGTCTTAGTATTTTTAGGGCGCAAAAAACCGCTTTACATCGCAGCCGCTGCGCTTTTCTTTGCCGCTGCCGAATGTTTCGCATCATATCTTCCGAATACGCTGCCGAATATTCCGCCTGCACTCCTTATTTCTTTGCCGTACCTCGCCGCACTGGCAGTGATTTCCGTTCTGCCCGGCGAACGACGTACAGAATGACAGCGGGTGCCGTCATGTTACCGTCTGGAGCATCTTGTATATTACAGAAAGAGTTTTCCGGTAATATGCGAAAAACAAATTCCTATGATATAATAAAAAAAGTCCCACAAGATGCGGGACTGTAGTCAAATGACTTCGGCATTTAGCCTTATTGTGATTTGATTTATGTAATTAAGATAACATTGCCTACAATTTTTTGCAAGCACATTTTTTATTAAGGATTTTAAAAATTATGAAAACACTTGGACTCGACATAGGAACAAATTCGATTGGTTGGGGAATTGTTGACGAAGCTGCAGGCAAAATAGAAGACTGCGGAGTTTACATTTTCCCTGAGGGAGTGAAAAAAGAAAAAGGAAACGAAAGTTCAAAAGCGGCGGAGAGGACCGGCTTTAGGCTTGCAAGAAGATTAAAATTCAGAAGAAAACTTAGAAAATACGAGACGCTAAAAGTCCTCATCAAAAACAAAATGTGTCCTCTTTCTACCGAAGAACTTGAAAACTGGCGAAGACAAAAAATATATCCGACTTCGAGAGATTTTTTAAACTGGTACAGAACGGATGAACTAAAAAACTGGGAGCCATATTTTCTCAGAAAAAAATGCGTTGAGCAAAAAGCGGAGCCGTATGAAATTGGGCGCGCGTTGTACCACCTTGCCCAGCGGCGCGGATTTTTAAGTAACAGAAAAGAGACTACAAAAGCGTCGGAAGGAGAAGTTTCAAAAAGCATAGACGCACTTTCTTCACTTGTGAGAGAGGGGACTCTCGGTCAATATTTTTACGAATTAAAACAGTCCGGCGAAAAGGTTCGAGGAAAATACACATCGAGAAAAGAGCATTACGAAAAAGAATTCAACAAAATCTGTGAGGTTCAGGGCTTTTCGGAGGAATTAAAAAACGATTTGTACAGGGCAATTTTCTTTCAACGAAAACTTAAATCACAAAAATTTCTTGTAGGAAAATGCACCTTTGAACGAAATAAGCCCCGCGCTCCTATTTCTCATTTTGAGTTTGAAGAATTCAGGATGCTCTCGTTCATCAATTCAATAAAACTTGCAAAAAATTCTTGTGAAGATGAAAAAAACGATTTTGAACCTCTTACGGACGAAGAAAAGGCTCTTATAATGCCGCTGTTTTTTAGAATTTCAAAACCGTCATTTCAGTTTGCGGACATAGAAAAAAAATTAAAAGGCAAAAATGAGTTTTGGAAATTCAACTACAGAAAAGATACAAACGTTTCCGGCTGTCCTGTTTCTGCCGGATTAAAAAATATTTTCGGCGATGATTCTTCCGATGAAAGCTGGAAAGACAAAAAAATCGGACAATACGATATGTGCGACATCTGGCATGTCCTTTTTGATTTCGACGACGATGAAAAACTGCTTGAATTTGCAAAGGAAAAACTTTTTTTGAGCGATGAGATGGCAAAAAACTTCTGTAAAATCAAAATTCAGCAGGGATACGCGAATTTGAGCCTCAAGGCTATCAGAAAGATAAATCCGTTTTTACGAAAGGGCTACATATATTCGACAGCGGTTTTTCTTGCAAACATACCGACAATGATTGGAAAAAACGCATTTTTACAAAACGAAGAGGAAATCGAAAATTCTGTAAAAAATATAATCGGGACGCTAAAAGACAAAAACAATATAATAATTCTTGCAAATCGCTGTCTTGAATCGGTGTTCAAAGATAAAGACAATGATTTTAGGTTTGAAGAATGGGATAAATCGGTTGTGGAAAATTCCGCACAGGACTTGTTTGGAAAGAAAAAGTGGAACGAGTATGACGAGGCGGAACGTAAAAATATAATTTCGCAAGTTTCTGAAAAAGTTGAAGACAATTTGAAGATCGCCGTCGGAAAAAATCCGAACGACTACAAATATCAGCTTTTGCGCACTGACGACTTGATTTTGGACTATCTTCTTCAAAAAGGATTCGCCGTAAAGGGAGAGCTTTATCATCCGAGCGACCCTAATTACAACCTTGAGATACCGGTTCCGGCAGAAGACGGAAAAATATACCTTGCCTCGCCTCGCTCGCAAAGCGTCAAAAATCCTGTTGTGATGAGAGCATTGCACCAACTCCGTAAACTTGTGAACTACCTTATAAAAACCGGAAAAATTGACAGTTCTACAAAAATAAATGTTGAACTTGCGAACGAGGTAAACGATAAAAATAAGCGGAAGGCACTCGAGGAATTTGCGAGGGCAAACGAAAAGAATAATGCTGACGCGAAAAAGAAAATAGAAGAACTTTGCGTCGAGGCAGGATTTAATATTGTTCCGACTGATTCTGACATCAAAAAATTCAGGCTCTGGCAGGAGCAAAATGAAACATGTCCTTACACGGGAAAGCATATAAGTTTTACAGATTTGTTCGGGCCTCTTCCAAAATTCGACTTTGAGCACACAATTCCAAGAAGCCTTTCTTATGACGATTCCCTTGAAAATCTTACACTTTGCGACAGCGAATTCAACCGGAATATAAAAAAGCAAAAACTTCCTTCGGAACTACCGAATTTTGAAGAAATAAACAAGCGGTTCCAAAAATTTTATGAGGACAAAATCGACAACTGCTTGAGAATAATTGAACTCAACACAAAACGCGGAGGCTCATACGAAGACCCTGCCGCAAA
>ERZ772909.1408-NODE-1408-length-13324-cov-3.278921_pt1 | contig 13324 bp, 10 predicted proteins | sample MGYA00511137_ERZ772909 | MGnify/ENA primary metagenome ERZ772909 (study PRJEB29015, sample SAMEA2738095) | human oral metagenome | biome: human oral; feature: human-associated habitat; material: saliva | place: China | collected 2270 ... | reverse complement strand
TTGCATGTGTTAGGCACGCCGCCAGCGTTCATCCTGAGCCAGGATCAAACTCTCATAAAAAATTTGTTACTGTGCTCAGACTATTGTTATCTCTAAAATATCTGGCTTGGTTTGTTTGTGGTTTAAATCAAGTAAGTTTGTCTTACATGGTTTAAACGATTAATCAATTGTCCTAAAAGGACTCATTGAATTAACCTGCTGTTCAATTTTCAAAGTTCATTGTGTCGTTTTTGACGACTCATTAATAATAACACTTTTAGAATTACTTGTCAACACATATTTAAAAGTTTTTTTAAATTCTTTCAAAAAAGCTAGCTTTGATTTGAGCAAGCCATACGAATTAGCTATATCCCTACTTTTCCTCCCTTTTCTGGTCATTAATATAGGATTGATAAACACAAAAAGAGACCGCCTCATTTAACCTACCTCCAAATAATTGATTCTTGGTGTTCTACTCTTAGGGGTCAGTTATGGCCAGTCTCTTTTTTATATATAATACAATTGGCTAAATATTATACTAGTTTATTTGTTTACTATTAGTCACTAATTTGCTTCATTCTAGACATACTATTAATCACTAGCCTATTTAATTATAGGCCGTTCTTAGCTACTAATCTTCCTAATTACGTGTTTGTTTTTAGTCCCTAAGTATATTTAGGTCCTCACCTGACATTATCTTCTTCATAGTTCTCATGGAGCACATCTTTCCACACATAGTACAGGTATCATGATGCTCTGGTGTAGATTCAGCCCTATACTTTCTCGCCTTTTCTCCATCCATAGCCAGGTCAAACATGGCCTCCCAGTCTATATCAGCCCTTGCCTTGGCCATCATGTTGTCCCAGTCTCTTGCATGAGGTATTTTTTTGGCGATGTCTGCAGCATGGGCAGCTATTTTAGTGGCTATTATACCCTCCTTCATATCATCAAGGTCAGGTAGTCTAAGGTGTTCAGCCGGAGTTACATAGCATAGGAAGTCAACGCCGGCAGCTGCAGCAATGGCTCCCCCAATGGCAGATGTAATATGGTCATAACCAGGTGCAACATCTGTAACGATAGGACCAAGTACATAAAATGGAGCTTCATGACAAAGCCTTTTTTCTAACTTTACATTGGCCTCAATTTCATCTATTGCCATATGGCCAGGACCCTCTATTATTACTTGGACATTCTTGTCCCAGGCCCTTAATGTCAATTCACCTAAAGTAGTCAACTCCTTTATCTGGCAGGCATCTGTAGCATCATCTATACAGCCTGGCCTTAGGGCATCGCCTAGACTCAAGGTCAAGTCGTATTCCTGACATATTTCAAGTAGCTCATCATACCTTTCATAGAATGGATTTTCTGCATCATTTAATTCCATCCATGCATACATTAGAGACCCACCCCTAGATACTATATTTGTGATTCTCTTATTTCTCTTAAATACCTTCATGGCCTCCCTGTTCATACCAGCGTGGATAGTTACAAAGTCCACACCATCCTTAGCATGCTTCCTAACTACATCAAGAAATTCATCCGCTGTTATGTCCTTTAGCTCCTTGTCATAGAAGCCAATTGCATCGTAAACAGGCACTGTACCTATCATGGCAGATGACATGGCTATCAGCTTCTTCCTGAACTCCTCTGTCTTACCGAATGAAGATAGGTCCATGATTGCTTCAGCCTTCATATCTATTGCCTTCTTTACCTTTTCCAACTCCTTGTCTACATCTGGACAGTCTCTTGATATACCAAGATTTACATTTATCTTAGTACTAAGACCAAGTCCTACACCCTCTGCTAATAGGCTCTTGTGGTTTACATTTGCGGGTATGGCTATCTTACCCTGGGCTACCCTCTCCATCAATAACTGTGGATCCATATACTCCTTTTGAGCCACCCTCTTCATCTGGTCAGTTAGTATGCCCTTTTTTGCTGCTTCCATCTGTGTCTTATACATAATTGTTTTTCTCCTCTTTCTTCCATATTAATATAGGTTAAATTATTTACTCATTATCAATCTTGTAGAGGGTCTAAATGCCTATAGACCTAAACTCCTCTAATAGGACTCTGGTCCTTGCTTCAGGATCATCCGCCCCAAGTATATCTGATATGGCACATATACCATCTATACCTGTGCCCCTTAGGTAGTCTACCTTGCCCAGACCAATTCCCCCTATGGCCAAAACTGGTATGTGGATTTTATCTGTCATCTCCCTTATAGTATCTAAATCTACAAGCCCTGAGTCCTTCTTGGTATCTGTTGCAAAAATTGCCCCAACCCCTATATAGTCTGCCCCATACTTTTGGGCCTCTAGGGCCTCTTCCATATTTTTGGCAGATATGCCTACTATCTTATGACCTATGATCTTCTTGGCCATCTGAATTGTCATATCCGACTGTCCCAGGTGGACCCCATCAGCATCCACTGCTAGGGCTATATCTAACCTGTCATTAATCACAAAATCAACTCCGTGCTTGTGGCAGATTTCTTTTAGCCTGAGGGCCCTCTCGTAAAAGTCCCTAGTATCCATATCCTTTTCCCTAAGCTGGACTATCCTTGCACCACCCATGATACTGGCCTCAACTGATTTATAAAAGTCCTTGCCCTTACAGGCCTTTTCATCTGTTACCAGGTAAATAGGATACTTGTACTCTACCTTTTCTACCTCTATCTTGGCTAGGTCTCTAATGGAGTATTGGTTGAACTTATATATGTTGTTCATTACATCTTCCCTATAGCTAGCAATTCCATTATTTTCTTCACTTTCTCTGACAGCTGCCTCTTCACCCGCTATGGACATGGCCAGGATTCCACCAACTGCACTCACTAGAGGGCTAGCACCCCCTCCTAAAAAGCTGCCTGCCAGGGATGTAATCATACAACCTGTGCCTGTAATATATGATAGAAAGTCAGATCCATTATGAATCTTTATAACATATCTACCATCAGTAATAATATCTACTCTTCCAGTCACAGCACATACACACCTATGGTCTCTTGCAACCCTAAGAGCAGCATCTATGGCCTCTAGGCTATCTGCACTGGAATCTACTCCCTTGGACTTGGTATCCATGCCTGAAAGTGACATTATCTCAGAGGCATTACCCTTTATGATGGTAGGCTGTACCTCTGCTAGAAGGTCTACTATTGCCTCATTTCTAAACTGTGTTGCCCCAACACCAACAGGGTCTAAAACTATGCCTATATTGTGGTCATTTGCAGTCTTTCCAGCCTTTATCATAGTTTTAAGGGATGCCCCATTTATAATCCCATAATTTAATACAAGGGCATCTGAAATTCTAGTCATCTGGTCGACCTCTTCAAATCCATCCCCCATTACTGGCGATGCCCCAATAGCCAAGGTCACATTAGCACAATCATTGATTGTTACGTAATTTGTCACCTGCTCTATTAGGGGCTTTTTTTCCCTTAGCTTTACTATGGCCTCACATAGGTCCTCTATCAAGCTTTCCTTATTCAAATTCAGCACCTCCCTGCTAATTCATTTTTAATCTCTTGCCTTATACAAACCAAACCTTGGTCTCAAACCATACCTAGACTTCTGTATATTTCTCCCATCGGATTTGTAGGCCCGCATCCCCTTCCTATGTCTAAGGAGTTTTCTATGGCCATGCTTATAAAATCCTTGGCCCTAGATACAGACTCTTCTAGGCCATACCCCTTGGCCACATTGGCTGCTATGGCCGACGAAAGTGTGCATCCTGTCCCATGAGTATTTTTTGTTTCTATTCTTTGGTGGTCATACCTGTATACCCTAGCATCGGCCGTAACTAAAACATCGCAAGGTCTGTCTAAGAGATGCCCCCCTTTTACCAATACATTCTTTCCGGTATGTCCCGAGATTAGCCTACCAGCCTCTTCCATACTTTCACAGGAGTCTATCAGAAGCCCCCCTCTACCTATAAGGTTTAATATGCAGGCAGCTTCTGCTAGATTGGGTGTAATCAAGTCTACAAGTGGTATTAAGCCTTCTAGCAAGGCCCTCTTGGCCTGACTATTAAGCAGGTCAAAGCCTGATGTCGATACCATTACAGGGTCTAAGACCACAAATGGTGGCCTGTATATGTCCATACAATCCCTCACAGCTTCTATAATATCGATTTCAGACAGCATGCCAATCTTGACCGCATCTACCTCAATATCCTCAAATACAGCCCTTATTTGGTCCTTAACCATTGATGCAGAAACCCTTTCTACCCTCTTGACACCCAGGGTGTTTTGGGCGGTTATAGCAGTAATGGCTGACATACCATATACTCCTATGGCTGCAAATGTTTTCAGATCGGTTTGAATGCCAGCCCCTCCACTAGAGTCTGAGCCAGCAATGGTCAGAACTTTCTTCATTTCAATCCCTCCTGAATAATTATTAAGTTTCCAGGAAAAAAAAGCATGCACCCTTTGGTACATGCTTAATAATCCTATTATATATTCTTCCTACGTTGGCATTATCCAAATCAGGTTCTAGGGTCAAGGCTCACATCCTTTTCTCAGCCGATTTATCAGCTCCCCTTCTTATTTAATTTTCTAAACCTATAATATCACAAAGCCTAGCTCCTGACAATAAAAGTTTAAATAATTACTTAGTTTATATTATAACAATCCTGCCAGTATAGGCACAGTCAATATGCTGAGTACAGTCGTCAAGAAAACACACTTTGACGAAAATTCTATACTAGTATTATATCTCTCAGCCATTATAGTGGTAAAGGCTGGCGCAGGCAAGGCTGCTGTGAAGAACAATATTGCCAATGGTAGGTTTTGGTTTGCATTTATTCCCAGAACCTTAAATATAACTACCATCACAAGGGGTAGTAAAACCATCCTGATTATCGTCAACCTGTAGGCCTCCTTGTCTGTGAACATATTCCTAACATCATACCTTGATAGGGACATACCAACTACCATCATTGATAGCGGAACTGTTAGGTTGGCAACATATGTTACTAGGGTAAGGACAGGCTTTGGTATTGGTATCTGTAGGAAGAATATAAACATACCTACTACTACGGCTATATTCTGCTTAGTGAAGATTATATGCCTAAGCCTTATGTGGTCCTTTAGGTTGTAGTTTAAAGTTATAAGCTTTATACCTAAAGAGAATATTAAGACATTCTGTACTACATTGCCCATGGCCATAAGGAAAAGACCATCATTGCCATATAGGGCATACATAAGAGGGTATCCAACAAAGGCATTATTAGAAAATACCAGAGCGAATATCCAGCTACCTGACTTGCTAGGATTTACTTTCAAAATTTTAGTAGCATAATAGGCTAGACCAGATAGGACTAGCTGGAATATTAAAATTGCCACCATTACCTTTATAGCATCACCCAATAACCTAGCATCAAAGGGTCTAACCATTGATAGGGCGATTGTACACGGCATACTCACGTCCACTACCAGATTTGTAAGATCATTGATAGATGAATGTGCAACTATCTTCTTTATACCTATTAGGTAGCCCAAAAATAGGAGCATAAATAATATCAGAACATTAGTAAAAACAACTTGCAAAAAAAAATCTCCTCTCTTCTCGTAAAATCACCATAGTAGTATAACATATTGCTTTAAATATATCTAGCTAAAAAACCAAAATAATTATATTTTTAAGTTTTTTGTTTTTTATAGGCTTATATAATTAGCTGAAGAGAGGAGAATATTTAATTTTCTATTATGGTTTGTAGACCAGTATCCTTAGGGAGTTGATTACCGCTAAGACTGCTACACCAACATCTGCAAAAATTGCCACCCACATATTCGCTATACCAAGAGTACCCAATACCATGACTAATATCTTTATTCCTATGGCAAGGATTATATTTTGCCATGCTATCTTCTTGGTCATCCTAGATATCCTTATAGCCGTTGGGAGCTTGGCCATTTCATCTGTCATTATTACTATATCTGAGGCCTCTATTGCAGCATCAGATCCTATGCCGCCCATAGACAAGCCCACATCTGCCCTGGCTATTACCGGAGCATCATTTATACCATCACCTATAAAGGCAAGTTTGGCCTGGTCTGGCATATCCTTCATCAGGTCCTCAACTATTTCCACCTTTTGGTTAGGAAGGAGGTTTGCCTTGTAGCTGGTAAGTCCTAGGTCATCTGAAAGTTCTTTTGCTACATCTTCACTGTCACCTGTCAGCATAACCAAATTTTCTACACCCAATCCCTTTAGATCTGCAAGGGCAGCCTTGATGCCTGGTCTTAGCTGGTCAGCTATTTCTACACAGCCCTTGTATATCGAATCTACTGCAATATATACCTTTGTTGAAGAATTTTTCACTTCCCTATAATCTATATTTTCCGCTTCCATCAATCTGGCATTACCAGCTAGGATTTCCTGCCCCTGGTAAACTAACTTAATTCCCTGGGCTGGTATTTCCTGGTATGAAGTAAGACTAGCCTTGTCTAGGTCCTTGGCTAGGCCAGCCTCTTGGCACCAAGCAAGTATAGACTTGGCGATAGGGTGGTTAGATGAAGATTCCGCTATACAAGCATATACCATTAGGTCCTTTTCATCCACTCCTTCGGCCCTATTTATATTAATTACCTTGAATACTCCCTCTGTAAGAGTTCCTGTCTTATCAAAAACTATAGTCTTAAGTGATATCAGGGCATCAAGGTAGTTACTACCCTTGACCAAGATACCCTTTGAAGATGCAAGCCCTATACCTGAGAAATAAGTCAAAGGTATAGATAATACCAAGGCACATGGACAGGACACTACCAAGAAAATTAAACCTCTATACAGCCAAGTTTTAAAATCCTGGCCCCCAACAAGGGGTGGCAATAGCATAATGGCTATAGCAAGACCCACTACTATAGGTGTATAGTACTTGGCAAATACACTGATAAAGTTCTCTGTATTAGACTTATTGGCGCTGGCATTTTCCACCATATCCAAGATTCTAGCCACAGTAGAATCCTGGTATAACTTTGTTACCTCTACCTCTATAAGTGCCTCCTTATTGATGACACCTGACAATACCTCATCGCCCTCTCTGGCTGACCTAAGAACCGATTCACCTGTAATGGCAGATGTATCGAGCCTGCTTTGTCCCTTGACTATAAGGCCATCAAGAGGAACCCTCTCTCCAACCTTGACTAGAAGTCTGTCACCGACCTTGACCTCTTCTGGTCTTACCTCAACTACCTGTCCGTCAACTATAAGGTTGGCCACCTGTGGGGCTATATCCATCAAGGCCTCTATATTCCTTCTAGACCTACCTACGGCCAATTCCTCTAAGGCTTCACCCACACCATAGAATAGCATAACACCTACAGCCTCAGGATATTCACCTATGGCTGCCGCACCTGAAGTGGCAACAGTCATCAGAAAGTTTTCATCCAAGGCATTACCCTTTATTATATTTCTGACTGCTGCCAGGATAACATCCTTACCAGACAATATATAGGCGGCGGCTAAAAATGCCAGATAAGCCGGATATGGAAGTCCAAGCCTATTACCTATCATGGCTACAGCATATAGTATAATTGCTGCTATCAAAAAGCTATTTGATTCTTTATGCTCATGTCCGCGTTCTGACTTGTCATCCTCTATATGGTCCTTGTCGGTCTGGTCGCTTAGACCTGCCCTAAAGTCTTCGGCAGTCACGGTTCTTCCTGCCAGCTTTAGGCTTATATCCAAGCCTGGCTCTGTATCGTCGATTATACTTATCAACTGGTCGACCACCTGGTCCTGGTCATATCCATCGCCTATATCTACAGTCAACTTCTTATTTATAAAGTTTAGGTTGGCCCTATCTATCTCCTTCCTGGCCTTGACCTTTTCCTCTATAATCCCTGCGCAGTTGGCACAATTTAGGCCCCCCATTGTAACTTCTACTCTAGTCATAACTAACACCTTCCATTCCTAATATTTCAAAAAATAAAATAATCACTAATAGTACATTTCCTTTATATGGTCTAGACCAAAGCTAAATATCTTGTCTATATGTTGGTCGTCTAGCGAATAAAAAACTGTCTTACCTTCCTTCCTAAACTTGACCAGCCTAGCCTTTTTCAAGACCCTTAACTGGTGAGATATAGCAGACTGAGTCATATCAAGTAGACTTGCTATATCACATACACACATCTCACTTTCCAAAAGGGCGTATATTATCTTCACCCTAGTAACATCTCCAAATACCTTAAATAGCTCTACCAAATCATATACCATTTCCTCTGTTGGCCTGCCTTCCCTTGCGTCTTCAAGCCTATCCTCATGCAGAAAGTACTCTTGGCATAGCTCTATATTATCATCTGTCAACTTCTTAACTGGCATCTTGTCCTCCTTTTAAGCCTGGGACTTATCTTTATTTATAATATCCTAGTTTCAATCCCTATTTCAAAACAAATATATGAACAACCATTCATATGTTTGTTTTATATAATTATAAACCCTTGCTTCCTATATGTAAAGAGTATTTTTGATTTTTTTTGTATTTAAGTGTAGAATGTAGCTAGGGCTATCCTTTAGGTGACCCTGCTAGCAATAGATAACTTATATGCTTAAATAGGAGGATTAGGTATGAAAATATGTGTAACAACAGAAAACGGCCTAAGGGGACCACTCTTCATGCCACCACTAGGATAGATATTACAAGGGGACTAGTTTTAGGAGCTTTTACACTCCTATCAACTAGTCCCCTTATTATTTTTGTTCTATACTTACTTCTTTCTTTGCCTCTACATGATTATATCTATATCTATCTTGCCTTTCTATATTACTAAGACCCTTGCATGCTCTATATACTTGGTTTTTAAGACAAGTCCTAGTTGCTAGTGGGTCACTGCATATATTCTCAAGCTTCCTAGTCTAGGTTTAGCTTCTTGTCTAATATATAGTAAGTGATGATGTACTCTACTGCCAATACAATCAAAGACAAGCCCAAGAATGAAAGTAAGAAATGCGATGAATACTGGGTAGCTATTTCAATTACGTCATTCATTGTCTGGCTAATATTTGTCTGGTCAACACTCTGAAGTAGGTTGTAGTATCTAGCATTGAAGGATGAAAACATCGCATCAAGTCCTGCGTATCCAAGCTTTGTCATTATGTACTCTGATACTATAGAGAATACAACAAAGAAGCCTATAGCTGATATGTTCTTGTGCTTCTTAAATGCTGGCATCTGACCGAACGAAATCGATGCATATATCAGCATTGTAGAAGATATTATTGAAACTAAAATGTGTACAATAGCTAGGACTATAACTAGGTATGTACCAGGCTTCTTAAATGCCATATTAACAACCTCAATAAAACCTTCGTCTACATTACTAAAATTAAAATCACCAATAAAGTATGCTATCAATATCATTACAAGGACTACCACAAATACTGATAATAAATTAAATATTAAAATAGCTATGGCCTTTGACCAAATAATATTATGGGTAGATGTAGGTATTGTAAACATTAGATAGCCCTCATCCCCTAATAGAGAGCGGTTAAACCTAGTAATTGTAAATACCAAAAGACCAACACTAAGTGCTATCATGCCAAACATGCACAGTAGGCCAGAGCTGAAACCTATAACCTCAAGAGCATCACTGGATGTCTTTATAGTACTAATAAAGGTAATTGAAGCAGCTATTATAATTGCATACAAGACAAAAAAGAACTTGTATATTGACTTTAACTCATATTTTACTAACTTTCTTAACATCTAAATTCCTCCCTAAAAATAGCATCTATAGACTTGCCATACTTTTCTCTCAAGGCCTCTGTTTCCTCGTGTAGTACAACACTACCATCATTTACAAAGATAACCTCATCACATATTGTCTCAATGTCACTGATCAGGTGTGTAACTATCAGAAGACTGCTTTCCTCTGGCAAGTTTGTCAAAATTGTCTTCATAATATACGACCTAGCAGCTGGGTCAACACCAGCTATAGGCTCATCCAAGATATATAGGTCTGCCTGCCTAGACATAACCAAAACCAACTGGACCTTTTCCTTTGTACCCTTTGACAGGTTTTTCAGCTTTTCATTTAAGCCTATCTTCATATCGCTGAACATCTGCTCTGCCCTCTGTCTATCGAAGTCTTCAAATAGGTCCTCAAAGAAGTCCAAAATATCCTTGACCTTCATCCAATTATTAAGGTAGGTTCTTTCTGGTAGGTAGGAAACCATGGCCTTTGTTTCCTTACCAATCTTCTTGCCCCCAACCAGGATTACACCATCTGTTACTGGCATTAGACCATTTATCAACTTTACAAGTGTCGTCTTACCACAACCGTTTGGTCCTAAGAAGCCAACTATTTTTCCCTTTTCTATAGAAAAGGACATATTTTTCAAAACTCTCTTCTTTCCATATGATTTTCTTACCTGGTCTACATATAATACTGTGTTTTCGCTTATAAGCTCTTCCTTATTTATAGCCATCTCTTATTCCTCCTCAAATAATATCTTTTTGTACGCTTCCACTATATCTTCCTTATCAAATCCAAGTGAATATAGGGCCTCAATTGATTCTCTTATCAAAACCTGACTCATCTTGTACCTCTCTTCCTTAATCAAGTCCAAATTATCTGTTACAAACCTGCCCCTAGTCCTCTGGGAAAATACTAAATTCTGATTTTCTAGCTCCTGTAGGGCCCTTTGTATAGTATTCGGATTAATCTCGTATTCACCTGCCAAGGCTCTTACAGGCTCTAGCTGCTGGCCTGGCTGATATACACCCGCTACAATCTTCTTTTTGATAATATCTATAACCTGAAGATAAAGGGGTATATTGTTGTCAAAAACATAAGCCATATACAAACTCCTTTCTGTATTACTGTATTGTTGTACTAATTCTTTAATACAATGATACATCTTTCTATAAAGTATGTCAAGCACTTTTTTAAAAAAAATAAAAAAACCTAGATATTCATTATGAATAACTAGGTTTTTCCTATAGAGGCGACATCCAGATTCGAACTGGAGATCAAGGAGTTGCAGTCCACTGCCTTACCACTTGGCTATGTCGCCTCATAAAATACTATCTGGGGTGGATAAAGAGATTCGAACTCTCGGTCTCCAGAGCCACAATCTGGCGCTTTAACCAACTAAGCTATACCCACCACAATGGTCGAGGTGAAGGGACTCGAACCCCCGGCCCCATGGTCCCAAACCACGTGCGCTACCAAACTGCGCTACACCTCGTCCTATGGCGGAGAAGGAGGGATTCGAACCCTCGCACCAGTTTTACCCAGCCTAATCCCTTAGCAGGGGATCCTCTTGAGCCTCTTGAGTACTTCTCCAAAATAAAATTATAAGTGGCGGAGAGGGTGGGATTCGAACCCACGGTGCCTCACGACATCACTGGTTTTCAAGACCAGCTCCTTAAACCACTCGGACACCTCTCCACATAAATTATTAATTATATTTGGCTGGGGATGCGGGACTCGAACCCACGGATGCATGAGTCAAAGTCATGTGCCTTACCGACTTGGCTAATCCCCAATATTAATAGTGAGCGTTCAGTACACTCCCCTGCTCGGGCCATATCTTAACCCTCTTAAATCTGTTCATACCAGATAAATTTCAAAAATAAACTTGGTGCGGATGAAGGGAGTCGAACCCCCACGCCAAAGGCGCTAGATCCTAAGTCTAGTGCGTCTGCCAATTCCGCCACATCCGCGCATTTTAGTTTATTCTGTTGGTGGAGGATGGTGGATTCGAACCACCGAAGTCGGTGACAACAGATTTACAGTCTGCCCCCTTTGGCCGCTCGGGAAATCCTCCACATGGAGCTGGTGATAGGAATCGAACCTACAACCTGCTGATTACAAGTCAGCTGCTCTACCGTTGAGCCACACCAGCATGTGTGTATTAATGGCGACCTGGAAGGGGCTCGAACCCTCGACCTCCAGCGTGACAGGCTGGCATTCTAACCAACTGAACTACCAGGCCGCATTTATTGGTGGGAGTAACAGGGCTCGAACCTGTGACCCCCTGCTTGTAAGGCAGATGCTCTCCCAGCTGAGCTATACTCCCACTTCTGGAGCGGGTGAAGGGGATCGAACCCTCACAGCTGGCTTGGAAGGCCAGAACTCTACCATTGAGCTACACCCGCATATAAAATTATGACTCATAGGGGATTCGAACCCCTGTTGCCGCCGTGAGAGGGCGGAGTCTTAACCACTTGACCAATGAGCCGCATGCCGACCTCGCCTAGTCAAGGCTTGTTTCAATCACTACTGTTTTGAACAAGTATTATAATATCAAAATTGCCCTTAAAAGTCAATAGCTTTTTCAAGAAAAATTTGTATCCCTATAGTTTTTTCGTAAAATGACTTTTTAATCAACCTTAGACGCTGGAAAAGCCTATGCTTTCTCAGATGCTGAAAAGTGTGTTCGCCTATTATCTACACTCTACAACTAAAATTATAAAGATTGTCTTAAGAATATATTATATTTCCGTTAAAGTACTTTTACTTGTTCCTATTTTGGTCTATAATTTTTATGTAATTAAGGAGGGTATTAATATGAAAAAGGTATTAATAATGACCGCCTCTACTGGAGGGGGCCATAACAGGGCTGCAAAGGCCATTATTGAAGAACTAGAAAAAAGGACCTACCAGGGTCATAATATAGAATGTAAAATTATTGATAGTTTCAAGCTAGTAAGTACTGCCATGGACAAGCTGATATCAGATGGTTATGAAATATCAGCCAAGTATACCCCATCAGCATATGGACGCATGTACAAGCTATCTGATAAGAAATTTTTTGCCGTAAATGAATTTAAGAGCAATCCTATAGCCTTGATACTTGCAAGGAAGTTTAAAAAACTGATACTTGAGGAGGAGCCTGACCTAATAATAGGTACCCATGCCTTTCCGCTAGTAGCCCTAAGTAGGCTAAAAAGGGGGGCCAGGGGTGAGGACCTAGAGGATGCCTTCTCAGAATTTGTGGCCAAAACTAATGAAGATGAGTACAACTTCCCACCACTTATATCTGTCTTGACTGACTATACAGCCCATTCAGCCTACTTACAGAATGAAATAGACTACTATATATGTGGAGATGAGTATGTCAAGGAGCTCCTTATAGAGGATGGTATAGAAGAATCAAGGGTAATGCCTTTTGGTATTCCTGTAGAAAAGTCTTTCCTAGAAAATAGGCCTAGGGATCTTGTCCTTAGGGAATTGGGCCTAGACCCTGAGAAGAAGACTATACTACTAATGGGTGGTAGCTTTGGAGCTGGTAATATCAAGGGAACACTTGAGGATATTTGCCAGATAGATAGGTCCTTCCAGGTACTTGTAATCACAGGTAGGAATGCCCACCTAAAGAAGTCTCTTGAAAGAAGG
>ERZ772909.1406-NODE-1406-length-13328-cov-23.780909_pt1 | contig 13328 bp, 7 predicted proteins | sample MGYA00511137_ERZ772909 | MGnify/ENA primary metagenome ERZ772909 (study PRJEB29015, sample SAMEA2738095) | human oral metagenome | biome: human oral; feature: human-associated habitat; material: saliva | place: China | collected 2270 ... | reverse complement strand
AAATGACGGGGCAAACCGTCTCTGAGGGCGCGCTGTGGTATATGCAAACCCGCCATCGCGTCCCCGTCGTGTTTTCAGATGACCTACGCGCCCAAACACTCGCCACCATCGCCGCTGTGCGCGAACTCCTAAACAGCGGCCAAACCCCGCCGCCCGACTACGGCAAACGCTGCAAAGCCTGCTCGCTGGTGGAAATTTGTCAGCCGGAGCTGCTGGGGAAATGGGATAGGAGTGTGGGGTATGTGGAGAGGTTGTTTGATTTAAGTTAGAACAATCAATAAGTCAAAATTATGAGGTAAGAATGAGTGATTTAAAGACTAACTTATACAATGAATTAAGCAGAATAGAAGAAGATTCTTTGTATTCAATGAAAGGACATTACAATGCATCAGAGAGATGGAGATGGTGGTATAACGCACTGGGAATTATTAATGTCATCTGCTCTGTTGTTGCAGGAATAACAGCTTTTTCTGAAATTGAAATAGCAATAAAAATAGCTGCTATTATTACGGCAATAGTAACTGGCTTAACTACATTTTTAGAATGTTCTAAAAAAGCAGAAAGTCATAAAATGTCAGGTAACTCTTTTTTAAAAATAAAGAATAAAGCTAGATATTTAAGAGAAGTGAAAAGCAAGGTAATTAGCGATGAAGAATGTGACAGACTAGTAAATGAGCTTTTAGAGCAGAAAGATGAGTTAAATTCAATTAGTTTGGCTATTCCTAATTTTGCATATAAAAAGGCGCAAACTGAAATAGAAAAAGGGTTTGCAGATTATCATATTGACAGTAAAAAGGATTGAATATGACAGTAAGTTCATATTTAAATGATTTAGCTGAAAAGTTAATCATTAGGGATTCAGAAAAAGATTCTATCAGAAGATCTTTTAGTGCATTAGAGTCTCGTTTAAGTAATTATTTTGGAAGCGATATTGGATTTGTAAGAAAATTTGGTTCATACCATAGAGAAACCATATTGCCAAGAGACTATGATTTTAATTCTGATGTTGATGTTTTAGTTGAATTTACAGATAAATCATATAAGCCTCAAACATATCTAAACAAATTAAAAAGATTTGCTGAGTATTGGTATTCACGTTCAGAAATTTATCAGTCAAGTCCCACTATAGTATTAGAGCTAAATCATATTAAGTTTGAATTGGTTCCATGTCTTGAAGCTGAATGGTATGAAGGCGGTAACTATAAAATACCGTCAAAAGCCAGTGATTATCAGGAATGGTTATTAACATCACCATTTGAATTTAATGACGAACTTACAAGAAAGAATAAAGTATTTGACTATAAAATTAAGCCATTGATTAGGATTCTGAAAAGATGGAATGTAAATACTAGATATTTAAAAATTTATGATTCTTTTAAATTGGAAGAAAAAATTGTAAACCATAGTTTTTCTTGTTTAAATAGTAGCCTAAAAGATTATTTTTTTGACTTTGTTACGAATATGAATGGATTTGACTTACAGTATCAATACCAACGAGAAGAGGTTGAAAAATTTGTTGATAAGATAAAAGAAATACAGCGTGATGAAAAAGAGTATCCAAATTGGGCTGAGAGTGAATTAAGAAAGTTCTTTGATTTGCAATCATAGGTTGGGCTACGTTTGTAGCTAATCCGACCAACCTATAATATTTTTCAGGTAGCCTGTACATGCCGTTACCCAAAAAAGTGCGTTCAAAACCCAAGGAGTCCCCATGCGCAAACTGCAAAACACGCTGTATATCACCACCCAAGGCAGCTATCTGCATAAGGAGCGTGAAACGCTGGTGGTGGAGCAGGAGCGTAAGAAGGTGGCGCAGTTGCCGGTACATTCCATCGGGCATATTTTCTGCTTTGGCAATGTGTTGGTGTCGCCGTTTTTGTTGGGGTTTTGCGGTGAAAATAATGTGAATTTGGCGTTTTTTACCGAAAACGGACGTTTCTTGGGGCGGCTTCAGGGGCGGCAGAGCGGCAATGTGCTGCTGCGTCGGGCGCAGTATCGGGTGTCGGAGCAAAATCCCGTGCCGATTGCGCGCAATATCATTGCGGCGAAGATTCAGGCGAGTAAGCGGGTGCTTCAGCGGCAGATTCGCAATTACGGCGAGAATGCGGCGATTCAAAGTGCGGTCGATGCTTTGAATATTTCGCTGCGGCAGTTGAAGGGCGCGGCGGAGCTGGACGTGGTGCGCGGCATTGAAGGCGATGCGGCGGCGCGTTATTTCGGCGTATTCGGGCAGCTTTTGAGCGAAAAAAGCGGCTTTACTTTTGACGGGCGAAACCGCCGCCCTCCCAGAGACGAGGTGAATGCGCTGTTGTCGTTTGTGTACAGCCTATTGGGTAAGGACATCAGCGGCGCGCTGCAAGGTGTGGGGCTGGATCCACAGGTAGGCTTTCTGCACGCCGACCGACCTGGACGCGACAGTCTGGCGCAGGATATTTTGGAAGAATTCCGCGCGTGGTGGGCGGACAGGTTGGTACTTTCCTTGATTAACCGAGGGCAAATCAAACCGCAGGATTTTGTTGCCGAGGCAAGCGGCGCGGTGAGTTTGAAAGCCGATGCACGTAAGCTGTTGTTCCAAGCTTTGCAGGCGAAGAAGCAGGAGAAAATCGTTCATCCGTTTTTGGGCGAAGAAGTGGAAATCGGGCTACTGCCGTATATTCAGGCGATGCTGTTGGCGCGCCATTTGCGTGGAGATTTGGCGGAATATCCGCCGTTTTTGATGAGATAGGTTTGCAGGTCGTCTGAAAATGGGTTGGATGTTTTCAGACGACCTCTAAAGCAGCCTGCACATAGGGATACAAAATGCTGATGCTGATTACTTACGATATTTCGCTGGAAGACGCGGAAGGACAGGCAAGGCTGCGGCGCGTGGCAAAATTGTGTTTGGACTACGGCGTGCGTGTGCAGTATTCGGTGTTCGAATGCGACATCGCACCCGACCAGTGGGTTGTTTTAAAAGACAAACTTTTGAAAACCTACAACCCCGAAACCGACAGCCTGCGCTTTTACCATCTGGGCAGCAAATGGCGGCGCAAAGTGGAACACCACGGCGCGAAACCAGCGGTGGATGTGTTTAAGGACACGTTGATTGTGTGAATCGCCAACCCACGGTTCTCATGAAAATGCGGCAGGGTTGGCGAACTGGGATTGTTCTTTAACAATCAGGATATTGCGAATACGGACGCAACGGAAAAGGCTGTGTTATACTCGCATTTCTGCTTTTCTTGGGAGCTTAGCGAAATTGGGGCTGTGAAACCTGATGGAGCAAGGCTTTTGAGAGAGGCTTCAGCCGCCTTCGGGCGGCTGTGTGTTGAAACTTGAGGAGATGCGCCCGAAAACAGCCCGCGCGGTTCAGCCGCCTTCGGGCGGCTGTGTGTTGAAACAATCTTGGCAACGCTTTTAAATACATTTGGCGATTCAGCCGCCTTCGGGCGGCTGTGTGTTGAAACAAAAAGCGACCGGAATCAAGTCAGAAAAAACGGTTGATCAGCCGCCTTCGGGCGGCTGTGTGTTGAAACCCGACTATATGAAGTTTGGTGCAGTGCGTGAAATCAGCCGCCTTCGGGCGGCTGTGTGTTGAAACTACCACTTCGTGATTGATGACACCACCGCGTTTGTCAGCCGCCTTCGGGCGGCTGTGTGTTGAAACTTCATAAGTTACCCCTTAAACAAAAAAATCAAAGAGTCAGCCGCCTTCGGGCGGCTGTGTGTTGAAACAATTTGACCAAACCACTACTCCCTCAAAGTGATCGGTCAGCCGCCTTCGGGCGGCTGTGTGTTGAAACTTGGGTCTGTACCACTGTAGTGCCATTATTTAATTGTCAGCCGCCTTCGGGCGGCTGTGTGTTGAAACTGTCGAGCAGGTCTTCAAAATCGTTTCGGGTCATTCAGCCGCCTTCGGGCGGCTGTGTGTTGAAACCTTACTGAAACCGGTTTCAACTACGGCCGCATTTCTCAGCCGCCTTCGGGCGGCTGTGTGTTGAAACCTCATGCCACTTAGTTCTTTTTATTCATTCGTATCAGCCGCCTTCGGGCGGCTGTGTGTTGAAACTCCCATTGCCGCTGCCAAATTGAAATAATGGACGGTCAGCCGCCTTCGGGCGGCTGTGTGTTGAAACCGTAAAACGGTAGCGGATTGTCTTCCAGATTTTTTCAGCCGCCTTCGGGCGGCTGTGTGTTGAAACCAGGTATGGCCGGAACTTTCCTACTATTCCGTACTGTCAGCCGCCTTCGGGCGGCTGTGTGTTGAAACCCAATGCAGCTAAGAATACCGATCAAGTCAATCCTCAGCCGCCTTCGGGCGGCTGTGTGTTGAAACAGCTTAACAAAACCATGCTTTGTTAAAACCTCAATCAGCCGCCTTCGGGCGGCTGTGTGTTGAAACCACTGCTGAAAATACAACTTTTGCTCTGTTATTGATCAGCCGCCTTCGGGCGGCTGTGTGTTGAAACTTTTGTTTTGTTTAACCGTGTTGAATCACATGGTCTCAGCCGCCTTCGGGCGGCTGTGTGTTGAAACATCAGCAATATCAGGGAAAAATTCATCAATAAACTCAGCCGCCTTCGGGCGGCTGTGTGTTGAAACGCTAGTAAGAACAAGGACTTACAGAGATAGTAACTCAGCCGCCTTCGGGCGGCTGTGTGTTGAAACTGCACTCAAGTCTATGTTGAAACGACTTGCAGACCTCAGCCGCCTTCGGGCGGCTGTGTGTTGAAACTATCAAGCGCATGCAATTATACAGGGCATAGCATTCAGCCGCCTTCGGGCGGCTGTGTGTTGAAACCACTGCTTCAAGTGCAACAAAGTGCAATCACATTATCAGCCGCCTTCGGGCGGCTGTGTGTTGAAACAATCCTTTATTGGTCGTTTTTCAGGAAGCTGGCATCAGCCGCCTTCGGGCGGCTGTGTGTTGAAACATGTATGCAAATATGCACAATACAAATATGCTTGTTCAGCCGCCTTCGGGCGGCTGTGTGTTGAAACATCGGCTCGGTTGCTGAGCCACGCATATCGGCATTTCAGCCGCCTTCGGGCGGCTGTGTGTTGAAACATACAAGGGGAATCAAAGGCAATTAAATGCCTAAAGTCAGCCGCCTTCGGGCGGCTGTGTGTTGAAACATCGCGCGGCCATAGGTCAGATTAGGCTTTGGCAGTCAGCCGCCTTCGGGCGGCTGTGTGTTGAAACACATAACTTTGGTACCAGTCGTTGAGCCGTAAAAGTCAGCCGCCTTCGGGCGGCTGTGTGTTGAAACTTTGGCTGTCGCTTTGCCGGTCATGTAGCCTGCTGTCAGCCGCCTTCGGGCGGCTGTGTGTTGAAACCAAAAAAGATGTTGAGGAGGGTTTGAGCGAATGTCAGCCGCCTTCGGGCGGCTGTGTGTTGAAACCAACGTGGCATCACGGCCAATCTCTTTCAGCCCCTCAGCCGCCTTCGGGCGGCTGTGTGTTGAAACTCCGCTTCCTGACTGAACCGATATTCCAATCCTTCAGCCGCCTTCGGGCGGCTGTGTGTTGAAACGATAAATTTAACGGTATCCCCTTGCCGTTTGATGTCAGCCGCCTTCGGGCGGCTGTGTGTTGAAACTCAATGCTCGCGCCGCTTAACAATTTCCCAAGCGGGTCAGCCGCCTTCGGGCGGCTGTGTGTTGAAACATCGTTGTATCCGTCATACATCAAATTTTGCGGGTCAGCCGCCTTCGGGCGGCTGTGTGTTGAAACTTTGGTCACAAAATCACGCGTCGCCAAAACGACAGTCAGCCGCCTTCGGGCGGCTGTGTGTTGAAACAGTCAACACCCGCTCGCCGGTCTTCAAGAATCCGTCAGCCGCCTTCGGGCGGCTGTGTGTTGAAACTTAATATTGAGGACGTATTGCCCAATAACTCGGGAATCAGCCGCCTTCGGGCGGCTGTGTGTTGAAACCTTTATGGGCTATAAATTGCTGACAGGCTTGGGGCTCAGCCGCCTTCGGGCGGCTGTGTGTTGAAACGTAAGTACGGCCAAAGCGTACAGCTTGTAGCAAATCAGCCGCCTTCGGGCGGCTGTGTGTTGAAACCGCCATATCGGCCTGTAACCGTTACATTTTTACCCTCAGCCGCCTTCGGGCGGCTGTGTGTTGAAACCGTTGCAAAACGCGTAATCAATAAAGCATAAGGTTCAGCCGCCTTCGGGCGGCTGTGTGTTGAAACCATAGCTGAACTAAATGCCCCTCCTGCTGTAGCGTCAGCCGCCTTCGGGCGGCTGTGTGTTGAAACCAACGGTGTGCCATCAGCCCATACCGGTGCAGACTCAGCCGCCTTCGGGCGGCTGTGTGTTGAAACAAAAAAACCACACCGACCCCCACGGCGCAGCAGGATCAGCCGCCTTCGGGCGGCTGTGTGTTGAAACGCTACATATTGATGATGGTTTCTCGGTTGTAAAATCAGCCGCCTTCGGGCGGCTGTGTGTTGAAACAGCAAAACCCAATGTCTTGAGTTTGTAGAGAACGGCTCAGCCGCCTTCGGGCGGCTGTGTGTTGAAACACCATATCGGCCTGTAACCGTTACATTTTTGCCTTCAGCCGCCTTCGGGCGGCTGTGTGTTGAAACAGCCTTTTGCGCAGGTTGTTGTAACTTGGATTGTTCAGCCGCCTTCGGGCGGCTGTGTGTTGAAACGTCAGCTCTGGGATGAATTTAAACAGAAACGAGCTCAGCCGCCTTCGGGCGGCTGTGTGTTGAAACTTGTCAAAGCAGTTAAGTATGAAAAAAATATTGTAGTTCAGCCGCCTTCGGGCGGCTGTGTGTTGAAACTAATTAAGGCGGTTTACAGGTTTTTGTTTAAGCGTCAGCCGCCTTCGGGCGGCTGTGTGTTGAAACTATGTAGGTAAACGCGGAAATTCTAAATTTACTCTCAGCCGCCTTCGGGCGGCTGTGTGTTGAAACATGATTTTCAAGTTCTTGAACAATAAATTTTTGCTCAGCCGCCTTCGGGCGGCTGTGTGTTGAAACTCATCAAGCAAATCATCAAGTAATGTTTGCATGTTCAGCCGCCTTCGGGCGGCTGTGTGTTGAAACGTTTACGCTGATAAACAATTCGTCATAGTGTTTATCAGCCGCCTTCGGGCGGCTGTGTGTTGAAACTCAAATGTCGTCCGCGTTGATGGCTGGGCGGTTTGGTCAGCCGCCTTCGGGCGGCTGTGTGTTGAAACTTGATGGTCTCGGCCTGCGTTTTGATTTCTTGCTCTCAGCCGCCTTCGGGCGGCTGTGTGTTGAAACGTAAACATGCGCTTTCTGAGCCGCTCTTTGGTGGGCTCAGCCGCCTTCGGGCGGCTGTGTGTTGAAACGGCTGCTCGGCCGGTATCGATGACGCCTTGAATCCATCAGCCGCCTTCGGGCGGCTGTGTGTTGAAACTTCAGAATCTTTTGGTGTGTCAATAATAGGTGTTCAGCCGCCTTCGGGCGGCTGTGTGTTGAAACAAGACATGAATGTTTGGCTTAAATGGCCTGAAAACTCAGCCGCCTTCGGGCGGCTGTGTGTTGAAACGATTGCGACATCAGAGCCGCCAATCAGCTTGACTGTCAGCCGCCTTCGGGCGGCTGTGTGTTGAAACGATTTTTGGCATGATGACGGTCAGCCCGGCTGGCAGTCAGCCGCCTTCGGGCGGCTGTGTGTTGAAACATTGGAGATGCTCCTTATTCATGATTCCACTTACTCAGCCGCCTTCGGGCGGCTGTGTGTTGAAACCGAAAATCCAGTTTAGACAAACCCCTATGCCTAAATCAGCCGCCTTCGGGCGGCTGTGTGTTGAAACGGATCAATGTTGGCAACAACTACTTTAAATCCGATCAGCCGCCTTCGGGCGGCTGTGTGTTGAAACAAAAGTCCCCGATTATGTTGCTGAGCTTGAAACACACTCAGCCGCCTTCGGGCGGCTGTGTGTTGAAACAGTTGTACCTGAACATGCGCCCTCTTTAGTGTCAGTCAGCCGCCTTCGGGCGGCTGTGTGTTGAAACCCATATCAAAGGTTTTGGGAGATGGGCAAACGCCGTCAGCCGCCTTCGGGCGGCTGTGTGTTGAAACTCCCAATACACCGAATGAGCCGAACAGTCCGAATAGTCAGCCGCCTTCGGGCGGCTGTGTGTTGAAACTAACAATTATTTATTTCAAAAAAGGTATAAAGGGGACAGCCGCCTTCGGGCGGCTGTGTGTTGAAACAACGATTTCGGGAGTTTTTGAGCCGGCGGAACGTGTCAGCCGCCTTCGGGCGGCTGTGTGTTGAAACACCAAAAGTCCTATTAGTTCCTTTGCCACAATCTTTCAGCCGCCTTCGGGCGGCTGTGTGTTGAAACAGACGGTAACTGCGAAGCTCAGGAATATGAACGTCAGCCGCCTTCGGGCGGCTGTGTGTTGAAACCGACGTTTTGGCGCAAATTGACTCTTATTTAAAAGATCAGCCGCCTTCGGGCGGCTGTGTGTTGAAACTACATTAACGAAGCCCGAAAAGCAGAGGGAAAACTCAGCCGCCTTCGGGCGGCTGTGTGTTGAAACTTCGCTATAATTTTTTATAAAACCATAAGCTATAGTCAGCCGCCTTCGGGCGGCTGTGTGTTGAAACGATAGATTTTTAGTTGATAGAAAATATGTTCAAGTCAGCCGCCTTCAGGCGGCTGTGTGTTGAAACGTCGCGTATTGCGTTAATACAAAACTTTCAGACGACCCAGCCGCCTTCAGGCGGCTGTGTGTTGAAACTTCAGCAACTACGAACTTTATGCTGACCTATTCCGTCAGCCGCCTGAAGGTGGCTGTATGTTCAAATATCTCCCAAGCCGGCCACTCTTCTTTTGATCCTTCACTTTCCGAAGCTTTAGTGAAAGCAGTGGAGGATATTAGAAGCAAGTTATAAAGGTTAATCAATAATAATGCCGTCTGAAAAAGTTTCAGACGGCATTATTTCTATTTACATATTAAATTTAATATCATATTATCATTGCATCTATATCAATTTGAATTTTTTAGAATTTCAATATGAAACCCCTAATTTACTACGCCCATTCCGCACAAGATAAACTCGGCAATCTCTTACCTTACGAACATTGGCAAACCTTACAAAGTCATTCGGTAAATGTTGGGGAAATGGCGGCGGAGTTTGCTCGGGTATTCGGTGCACAGGAAATTGCCTGCCAGACGGGACAGCTTCATGACTTAGGGAAATATTCAGAAGCCTTTAATCGCCGATTGCATGGTGGCCCATCAGTCGAGCATGCCACCGCCGGAGCAAAAATTGCGGTAGAACGCTGGGGAAATGTGATCGGCAAGCTGATGGCGTTTTGCATTGCGGGGCACCATGCCGGGTTGGCAAATGGAAACGGTGAAGGCGATAACCGCAGTACTTTGAAACAGCGTCTAGCTTTGCAATTTGGCGAAGATATTCCCGCTCTCGATAATCTGTGGCAACAAGAAATCAAGCCCCCTCAAAACCTGCCCGAACCGCCACTCGAACCCGACGCGCATCATCCTTTTTTCTCCTACGCCTTCTTCACTCGAATGCTCTATTCCTGCTTGGTGGATGCCGATTATCTTGATACTGAAGCCTTTTATTCAAACCTAGAAAACAAAGCCGTCGAGCGCGGCGGTTATCCCGATTTAAACGCCTTACAACGCAATTTCAATCAATTTATCAACGATTTCAGACGACGTATCGCCCAAGCCCCAGCGCAAACCGAAGCTGAAAAACGCAATGCCGCCTTAAACCGCCTGCGCAGTGAAATTCTCGATTACGCCGTAGAACAAGCGGCACAACCGCAAGGGCTGTTCACGCTCACTGTGCCGACTGGCGGCGGCAAAACTTTCACTTCCATGGCATTTGCGCTGGAACACGCCAAACGGCACGACATGCGGCGCGTGATTTACGTCATTCCGTTCACCAGCATCATTGAACAAAATGCCGCCGAATTCCGTAAAGCCTTTGGCGAATTGGGCGAACAAGCCGTGTTGGAACACCACAGCACCTTCGACGACGGCAAATTGCAAAATGAGGCCACCAAAGACAAATTGCGCCTTGCCTCGGAAAACTGGGATGCGCCGATTGTCGTGACCACCGCCGTGCAATTCTTCGAATCCCTCTTTGCTGACCGCTCCTCGCGCTGCCGCAAGCTGCACAACATCGCAGGCTCCGTCATCATTCTCGACGAAGCGCAAATGCTGCCGCTCAATCTTTTGCTACCCATCATGCAGGCCATCAAAGAATTGGCGCAAAACTACCGCTGCAGCGTCGTCATGTGCACCGCCACCCAACCAGCCGTGCAAGCCGAAAGCGGCTTCTATCGCGGCTTTGAAAACGTGCGCGAAATAGCCCCAAAACCGACCGCACTTTTCGACAAACTGCGCCGCACCACCGTGCAACACATCGGCAAACAAACCGACACCGACCTGCTCGCCAAACTTGCCGAACACCCGCAAATGCTCGTCATCGTCAATAACCGCCGCCACGCCCGCAGCCTGTACGACCAAGCCAAACACCTTGACGGCACGTTCCACCTAACCACCTTAATGTGCGCCAAACACCGCAGCCAAAAGCTTGATGAGATTCGAGGCCATCTGAAAAACGGCGAACCTTGCCGCGTCATCGCCACCTCTTTAATTGAAGCCGGCGTTGATGTCGATTTTCCGCTGGTAATGCGCGCCGAGGCAGGTTTAGACAGCGTTGCCCAAGCTGCCGGACGCTGCAACCGCGAAGGCAAAAGGCCGTCTGAAAACAGCTTTGTCTGGATATTCGCTCCTGAAGAACAATGGAAAGCCCCGCCCGAACTTGCCGCCCAAGCCGCCGTTATGCGCCTGACCGCCGACAGTTTTTCAGACGACCTCTTATCCACCCAAGCCGTCGCCGCCTATTTCAAAGACCTTTACGACCTAAAAGGCAAAGAACTGGATCACAAACAAATCCTGCAAATGCACCGCAACGCTGGACAAAGCCTCGATTTCCCATTCCAAACCATCGCCGACAAATTCCGCATGATCGAAAGCCATATGCAGCCGCTGATTATTCCGTTTGATGTTGAGGCTGAAAATCTCATTAGCAGCCTGCACCACGCCGACCACATCGGCGGACTGCTACGCAAACTGCAACCCTACACCGTCCAAATTCCCGAAAATGCCCTTGCCGCTTTATATAAAGCAGGGCGTATCGAACCGATTAACGAGAAAAACTTCGGCAAACAATTTTATACGCTGATCGGACTGGATTTGTATGATGAAGTGGCGGGGTTGAGTTGGGAGGATACTAATTTTATAAGAGAGGAGAATTTAATTTTTTAGTTTAAAAACTTTTCAATTTATTATTAAAAATATTTTAGCAAACTTGTAAATTTATTAAGAAGGTAACATTATGGAACGTTCACATCTTGTACGTATGCATATTAAAAATATTGGCTGTATCGGTAATGACGGTTTAACAGTTGAATTAGATGATATTGTATGCTTAGTCGGAGCAAATAATGCTGGTAAAACAACTGTATTAAGAGCATATGAATTAGCAGTTCAGCAAGAAAAGTTAGATATAAAAGATTTTAATTGTAATGCAAATGGAAACCCTGCTACGGTCGAATTATGGGTTCATATTCCTAAAAGTGCAGGCAATATTGATGAAAAATGGAAAGAGAAAACAGAAGATGGATTATTGTTAGTCCGTTCGAAGTGGGAATGGCCTTTAGAAGGAGGAAAGCCTAATAGAACAACCTGGAACCCAGAGAAGCAAGAATATTCACAGGATGATAAAGCTTCTGGATTAGATACTGTATTTAATAGTCGTTTGCCTAAACCATTTCGCATAGGTTCTTTAGATAATCCTGAAGAAGAACATAAAAAATTATTAAATCTTGTACTTGAACCAGTAATTAATAAATATAAAGAAATTATAGCAAATGAAGAATCTGAATTAAGTAATAAAATTAGAGAGCTAAATATCTTGGCAAATGAGCCAATATCAGAACTTCGTAGCGACATTGAAAAAATTCAGCAACAAATAAATTCATCCTATTGCAAAGTGTTTAGTTCATCAGGAATTCGCCTTAACATCGGGATTGGAGATATTGGCTTTGATCCTGAAAAATCTTTATTATCAGGTTCACGAATTGATATTTCTGAAACAGGCAACTTTGCTCGCTGGGATCAGCAAGGAACGGGCTCACAACGAGCATTATTTTGGTCTATTCTTCAGGTAAGATCGGAGTTAAGTAGAGTTTCTGATATACAAAAGGAATTACAAAAATTAGAAAGCAAAAAAGCACAATCTTCAAAAGATAAAGAAAAAATTCAAAATCTTAAGAGCCAATTATCCCAAGATGGTTCAAGTGATTTCTTTTTGCCAGGGTATATGTTGTTGATCGATGAACCTGAGACGGCGTTACATCCTTCAGCTGTTCGTGCAGCGAAAGAACATTTATATAACTTAGCATCTGAAGCAGGCTGGCAAGTCATGTTGAGTACTCATCATCCAGCATTTGTTGATCCTATAAAAGATCATACAACTATTGTTCGTTTACATCGATTAGATAAGCATTTAGAACCCAATATATATAAATCCGAAACAATTAATTTTAGTGATGATGAACTCGCTAATCTGAAAGCCCTAATGGTTTTTGATTCTAATGTTTCTGAAATTTTCTTTGGAGATAAAGTTGTTATCGTTGAAGGAGATACTGAGTTTGCTGCTTTTCATGAAATTATGAATAGTAATTCAACAGATTATCCTGTTAGTCAACGTCCTCTTATCATTAGGGCCAGAGGAAAAGCAACAATTGCTATTTTAATAAAAATTTTATCTCATTTTAAAATTGATTTTTCTGTCTTACACGATATAGATTCTCCTAAGACTTCAGCTGGTGATAGGGTTAATTCAGCATACTCTATAAATAAAGCAATTTCAGATGCAGTAACTGAGGCACGTGGAGTTGGATTAAAGGTAACTTATCGTTGTTCATGCCCTAATTTTGAAATTCACCATCAAATGGACTTACCATCTAAAGATAAGCCATTTAGAAGTTGGAAAGCTGTTCAAGAACAGGAAGATGTGCGTTCAAGTATAGAATCAATACTGAAAGAATTAATCAGCGTATGCAATGATATTCCAATCAATGATGGCACTAACTATGAAGACACTCTAAAAAATTGGATTGCCCTTAATCATAAACAAGACGAGCCTTGTTACAAATTTTAAAACTGTAAATACGGCTTATGATTCTCCCCTTCTTCGTGAAGGGGCGTGTGTACAAAAAGGAGAACCAAATGAACCAAATCCGCCTACACGTTTGGGGCGATTATGCCTGTTTTACCCGTCCGGAGATGAAGGTGGAGCGGGTGTC
>ERZ772909.1404-NODE-1404-length-13334-cov-4.884027_pt1 | contig 13334 bp, 7 predicted proteins | sample MGYA00511137_ERZ772909 | MGnify/ENA primary metagenome ERZ772909 (study PRJEB29015, sample SAMEA2738095) | human oral metagenome | biome: human oral; feature: human-associated habitat; material: saliva | place: China | collected 2270 ... | reverse complement strand
TCGGGAACGTTAATCTGTACGGGCGAGTCTGAGCCCAAAATGTTTTCAGCCATAACGGCTATTTTCTCATATTCACGGCATTCTCTCAGCTCCAGGGGAATTCTGCGCTGTGCTGTTCTGTTCGTACTGCTCGATGGCGGCTTCTAGACGCGCCAGGAGGTGCCGGTACCGGCGCGCGAAGTGTGCCCTGCGTACTGCGGCGCGTACCCCGCTGGAGGCGGTGAGTTCCTGCCAGCTGGCGGGGTCGAGGTAGCTCTGCCCGAGCAGCAGGTGTACCTCAGAGCTGTAGGGGGTTCCGGTGGTGGCACGGATGCTGCGCGCCCTCTGCTGGAGTGCTTGGCGCCGCTCGTGTAGTGCGGTGATGCGCTGGCGCGGTGTTGCTGTTATGTGTGTTGCTGTCATGTGGGGGTCCCTATAGGAGGAGTAATCGGCGGTTCAGCGGAAAACTCAGGGGCTAATTCAGTGGAAAACGGCAGTGGGGGAGGGATCCCCCTAACGTACTGCCCTCGGTTACCTGAAGTGTAGGCGCGAAAATCCGCGGTATCAATAGCCGCGGTATCAACAGTGACAGTATCAATACAGTATCAATAGTGACGGTATCAACAGTTGGTGAATCCTTCTCAGCGGCGCGGCGGCGGCGTAGACTGAAAGTACACGACCTTTGAGGAGTTGCCATGAGTTCTCTGAGTATTTTCGGTTTGGGCACGTCTGAAACTGTTCTGCTGATACTGCACCTGGTGCTGGTTGCGTTGTGCATCTGGCATTTGACGGTGTGTAGCGGTTACGGTGAGGCGCGCATGCGTTTCGTCCTGCCTCTGATTGTGTTCATGCCGGGCGCCGCGATTCTTTATTTGATGTCGGCGCGTGAGGGTACGGTCCCTCCGGATACGATCAAGACCGGTAGTAGTTCGCCCGTGTATTTTGAGCACCGCCTCGGATTCCGTGACGGTGGTAGGAGCCGCTGGGGTCTGCCGCGCCGCCGCAAGTAGTTGCCTGACGGGCGCCGGGCGGTTGTGGCTTCGGCACCTATCTCACTATCGAAAATTTCAAAATATATGCCCGCGAGTTTGCTCGATCAGAGCACCCGCGGGCATCATTCTACTAGGATTAAAGTATGACTGAGAACACCCACATTCCTGCATCTCCTTTCTTGCCTCATACTGGTGACGGCAAAGTTGCCGTGGTGACTGGCGCATCCAGCGGTATTGGTCGTGCCACTGTGCACCAGCTGGTGGCAAGCGGCTGGACCGTCTACGCCCTGGCACGCCGCACCGACCGACTCTACACCCTCTATGCGGAGACCGGCGCTCACCCGGTGACCTGTGACGTGACCGACGAGCATTCCGTGCGCTTTGTTGCCGAGCAGATTCTGGAAGAGCAGGGCACCATTGACGCCCTGGTCAATATTGCTGGTGGCGCTATTGGCGTGGATAAGGTCGCGGATGGTAAGACTGATGATTATCTGAAGATGTACCAGATGAACGTGCTCGGCATTCTGCACATGGTGCGCGCCTTCGCGGAGGCGCTGCGACTGAACGGTCACGGCACGATCTTGAACCTGACCTCCACCGCAGCCGAACACGGCTACGAGGGCGGCGCCGGATACAACGCGGCGAAGTTTGGCGCTCGCGGTCTGACGGAGGCACTGCGCTTGGAAGAAGCAGAGCATAATGTGCGCGTGATTGAGATTTGCCCGGGCATGGTGCACACCGAGGAGTTCTCCCTGAATCGCCTGGGTTCCAAAGAGGCTGCCGAGCGCGTCTACGCTGGCGTTGAGAAGCCGTTGACCGCCGAGGATGTGGCGCAGACCGTGACCTTTGCGTTGAACGTTCCGCACCACGTGAACCTTGACCGCATTACGATTCGCCCGGTTGCGCAGCCCAGCCAGTTCAAGGTGATTCGCAAGGAGAGCTAAGCTTTGCGCTCTTGCGTTCGCTGATGCGGGGGTTATTGTGCATGCCTCGCCTGCAGTCCAGATTCTTTGGGATGCGGGCGAGGCTTTTTTGTATGCGCGCCCGGCTTTTGTGTGTGTACGGGAGGCCTGTGGCTTGTGTGGAGCTTTGGTTGGGGTGCCGTGCGGGGCGAGAATGGGCGGGGGAGGGGGGGGTCAAGGAGTACTTGATGGAACTATAAAGTGGTACGTGAGACTTTAAGGTTCACCATGGTGAAATAGTTGGGGTGAAGTTATCCATGGAAAGCATCATATTTTCTTCAAATACAATCAAAATGTAGGGTTGCCGGTGCTCATATGTCAGTACATGACTGTAAAACACCATAATTGGTCTGTAATAACTCTCAACTTGAGGGGTAGTTTTATAACGATTTCATTACAGTTGCTTAAAGCGGGCATTAAGAGGGGAGAAGACTCAGGGTCGGGTGCTAGCCTTTTAGCAGTCACACCCGTATGTGAATCTGCGCGCCTCTCAAAGACGGAGGCACACCGCGTAGGTTCACCACCGATAATTCAGAGATCGAGGAAAAATGTCGAAGACTACCCGTCGCGTTTACAAGATCGCAGCTGCGGCAGCTTTTACCGCTGGTTCTGTGGCAGCAATCCCGGCAACCTTCGCGGCAGAAGCACCCGCCGATCAGCAGCAGCAGGTTGTCGACCAGAAGGCAACTGCTCAGGCTTCTTCCCTGCCTGGCGGCAACGCAACTGAGACCCCCAAGGCTGAGGCTCCTAAGGCTGAAGCACCCAAGGCAGAGGCTCCTAAGGTAGAGACCCCCAAGGCTGAGGCAACCGAGGCTCCTAAGGCTGAGGCAACTGAGGCTCCTAAGGCTGAGGCTCCGAAGACCGAAGCCCCTAAGGCTGAGGCTCCGAAGACCGAAGCTCCTAAGGCTGAGGCAACCGAAGCACCTAAGGCAGAGACCCCCAAGACTGAGGCTCCTAAGGCTGACGCAACCGAGGCTCCCAAGGCTGAGACTCCTGCCCCCACCGCTCCGGCAACCCCCGAGCCGACCACCCCCTCCACCCCGGCACCCGAGGCAAAGCAGGCTGACCCCTCCATCGTTATTGAGAATGCTCGCTTCCCCGGTAACGCACAGCTGAACACCGTGAGCGTTGTTGGCACCGGCTTCTACGGTGAGAAGGTCGGCCCCGGCGTACAGGTCAGCATCTACGCACTGGATGCAGACAACCAGATCACCGGTGAGGCTCTCGCTACTGTTGTGGTACCCGCAGAGCAGATTCAGGACGGCACCTTCAAGGCTTCCATTACCGTTGAGGCAAGCAAGCTGCCCGCTGGCGCATCCTACGCACTGGCTGCTGTCAGCAACCCGCAGGGTCAGCCCAACGAGAAGCTCGTAGCTATCTCCTCCTTCAAGGTCACCGAGTCCACCACGCCCGAGGCTCCCAAGAACGAAGAGACCCCCGCTCCCGTAACCCCCGCGCCGGAGACTCCCAAGGAAGAAACTCCTGCCCCCGTAACCCCGGCGCCGGAGACCCCGAAGGCTGACGAGACCCCGGCACCCGAGGCTCCCAAGACTGAGACCCCCAAGGAAGAAACTCCCGCTCCGGAAGCACCCAAGACCGAGACCCCCGCTCCTGAATCACCCGCGGCACCCGAGAATGCAACCCTCACCACCGAGGACGCTTCCCTGGATCCGAACGACCAGTACAACGTTCTGACCTTCAACGGCTCCGGCTTCACCCACGAGTCCGTCGCTAACGGTGTCCAGATCGCAATCTACCGCCTAGACGCAAACGGCAACATCACTGGCGAGGCTCTGGCAACCCACGATATTCCCGCTTCTGAAATCGTGAACGGCACCTTCCGCGTCAAGGTCAGCGTTCTTGCTGAGTTGCTGCAGCCCGGTTACGCCTACGCAATGGTGGCAACCAGCGACCCCAACGGCCTGGTACACCAGGTGGCAGTCACCACCGCTACCGTGAGCGATGCGAACAACCCCGCACCGACCCTGCCGGCAGCTACCGAGGGTGACAACACCACCGTTCGCGATAATGGCGACGGCACCACCAGCGTCTTTACCGCTGAAATGCGCGAAGACGGTTCGGTTGTCGTAACCGAGACCCGTATGCCTTCTTCTCAGGCACCCAAGGCTAAGGTTGGCAACGCATCCGCTGCTACCTCCTCTAACTCCAAGGGTCACACTGTAGGTGTTTCCGGCACCAAGGGTTCGACCTCGACCTCTTCTTCGGCTTCCTCGAAGCCGCAGCTGGCTAACACCGGTGCTGAGGGTGTTGCAGGTATCGCAGGTGTTGGCGCCGCAGCTCTGATTGCTGGTGCTGCACTGATGCTCCTGCGCCGCCGCAGTCTCTAATAGCTCAGTCTCTAATAGCCCAGCCTCTATAGGTTAGGCTCTGAAAATCTGACGCTCACCGCAAGGTGAGTGAAGCGAGTGCCGCCAATACTCTAGAAAGAGTATTGGCGGCACTTTTGCGTGTCAGTAGTTCTGCGTGCCGACAGTTTTGCTGAGCTGTTCTGCTGAGTTTTTTTATTGGGTAGTTATTGGTATGCACGCTTTTAGTGAATGGGCATGGAAAAGCGGTGTGACCTGCTATTTTTTCACTTAAAAGAAATAAATTAAATGCATGAATGTGCAGAATATTTTTATCTCAAATCTATTAAAACTGCATATGCATGCAATAAAACCTTGAGCCTCAAGGGAGAGTTTAAAAATTTTGCCTAGTCCATGCAATTTGAGTGCTCTTGATGCTGTTCTGGAGAGTAAAAAATATTCTGTGTGGGTTATTGCACAGGAAAACACTTGGAAGGTAAAGCGGATTTACCGCAATAAACGCAAAAGTATTGTTAGTGTGGAATTACCGATAAATAGAGCGATTCCCTTCGCGGTAACTTTCACCACTCCATGAATGTTATGACTAGTCCGTACGTTATAGCGTTCAATCCCGAAGAGGCACCTGTCCACCTTCGATTCGTGGCACCCTCCGGAGGGTATCGTTCACACTCACAGAAGAAGGTGTGTTCCATGCCCGAACCCGCTCACTCAAAAACTCGTGCAACAGCCGCTATTGCTGCTTCCGTCCTGTCCGTCACCGGTGTTGGTGCTGCGCACGCAGATGTGCAGGTGCAGAATCCCGGCGGGGTGGCTTCAGCGACTACGGTGGAGCCCGATAATCCTCCCTCCGCGGAAGATGTAACCCCCATCGAAAACGTTGCTACCCAGAATTCCCCGCAGGTGTACGTAGAGCAGGGTATTGTCATTAACTCCGCACGCTCCCAGAGCATCACCGTCAGTGGTGAAGGCTTCACCGGCGGCCCTGTTGAGCGTTACGGCGTGGCGGTCTACGTGAGCGAATACCGCCAGTACCCCCTCTACGCGCTGGCTCGTGGCTCCGCCGTAGCGATGACTCTCGTGCCCGAACTCGACGTGGAGGGTGGCCGCTTCAGCACCCAGCTGACCCTGCCCGCAGGTACCCTCGACCCCAACCAGCAGTACGTCGTCGCGACTGCTGTGGTTGATCCCGGTAAGGGCTACGCAACGGAAGACCCCTCCTACAACTCCTCTGCACCCCTGGAGCTGCTACCTGCAGATACTCAGGACGAGCCGCTCAACGCTCAGATTCTTTCGGGTCAGCTGGAAATCCCGCAGGAAAAGAACCTTGTCGTCTACAAGGTCACCGGTCTGGGCGAGGCGCAGGCCTTCGAGGTGATGACCTACGCCTACGCCCTGGATAGTCAGGGTAACCGCATCCTGCTCGCTGCCTCTCCCGCACGTGCCGACGTTATGAACGGCACCCTCCTGGATGGCATTGAAGTGCCCGGGTCCAGGTTGGAAGAAGTGCAGGCTGTTCACGAAAACCTGCGCTATGTGCTGAGCGTTGAAATCGCGCCCTCTGCCGCTAATGGTTACACCGCCCAGGAAGTTGAGGTTCCCTTCATGAATGGTTGGAATGTACAGAATGGCTCCGCTCCGGTTGCTACCGCTGAGCGCGCAATGGCGGAGCAGGCACAGTCTGAGAAGAAGCAGTCTGAAGAGGATGTACAGTCCGAGCAGAGCGCCCAGGCTGAGTCTGCCCAGACTGCCTCGAATGCTCGGTCTGAGCAGGCGGTTACCGTGAGCCCCGTCGAGCAGTTCGACCGCGTACTGCCCGAGGATGACCCGCGCCGCCACTACGACCTGCCCCGCAACACCGTCTTTGACCGCGTCCACGACACCACCGAAGAACAGAACAACACCTCTAACCCCGTGATGACCGCCCGCCTGCACGTAGAAGAAACCGTAGTTCCCGAAAACGACTCCGAGAAGGCTCTGACCGTGCGCGGAGAGGGTTTCGCTGGCGTCAGCTCGGTACACCTGATGGTCAGTGCTGTCGACGAATACGGTGTGGCACGCGGTGGCGTAATTGCCTCGGTTGATGTCTCTGAGATTGACGCCTCCGGTGCTTTTGCTGCCCAGGTGCAGATTCCCGGCTCGGAGCTCAAGCCTGGCACCACCTACCGTGTGAGTGCTGTGGCGGAGGACGAGCAGGGCACCGTGCGCATGGTCAACGGTGGCTTCACTGTCGAGCGCGATAGCGTGGATAACGTGCCTGCAACCCCTGAGCAGGATGCGCCTGCTGTTGAGGCTCCTGCGGCTGATGCCCCTGCAGTTGATGCATCGGTGCCTACTGAGTCTGCGGCTGATCAGGCTTCTGGCGCTGAGCAGAAGGCGGGGGAGAGCGGCGCTGAGCAGAAGAATGATGCTCCGGCTACTGATCAGAGCGCTCCCGTTCAGAATATCTCTGCACAGAAGACTGAGGCCCAGAAGGGTAGCGGCCAGAAGGTTGAGGCAAAGGCATCTGATGATCAGAAGGTTGCCGCTGGTGCCCAGCAGAAGCGTGAGCAGCTGGCGGCTACCGGCGCCTCCAATATGCTGGTCATTAGTGCCGCTGGATCGCTGTCACTGCTTGCCGGTATGCGTTTGAGCCGCCGTCGCCGTAGTGAGATGCAGCTCAGTTCTCGCCGCTAAAACGGGTCAATTATTGCCCCACTAGGCGAAACATGCATATAGATGTAGGGATGTCCGAAATGCAAGATTCGGGCATTCCTACATCTTTAACTTTTTCTAAGGTTATACCTATAATTTAGAGTGCTGTCATAGACGGTACTATCACTCTTACCACCCTGTTCACCCGGGGTAGGAGTCGCTGTGAAGCGCCTCCCGGTCACCGATATCAGAGAACCGTTATTCTGCGCCTACTTCCGACCTTTGGGCGCAGGAGTCACATGACGATTCATCACACTCACTCACGAAAATAGGTGACCATGTTTTCCACGCAGCGTTCCTGCCGCGGCGCGGCGCTAGTAGCGTCTGCCGCCCTCGGTTTGGGCGGCTCTGTCGCGCCTGCAACTCTGGCCCCCGCTACCTTCGCATCTGCCGCTCACGCGCAGACTCAGCAGTCTCCGAAGCCTGAACTTCCCATCGCTGTTGCCACCGATGTGGTCAGCCACAACATTACCTTGGACTTGGTTGCTCAGAGCAAGGACTACACTCTGCTCTCGTTGACCGGCGTAACCTCTTTGGAGAACCTGAAGGTTCGCCTGGTCGCTATTTCCGTTGACGACGGTCCCGTGGCCGCGATGACTGTTCCCGCCTCCCAGATGACTGCCTCTCTGAACGATGAGGGTGCGCTGGAGGTCAGTATTCACCAGCGCCTGAACGTTGAGCAGCCGTACATGGTCGAAATTGAGAATCTAAGCAACGGCGAGACTGTCTCCGTTGAGTTTATGCCTGAGCATGGTGTAACAGCCGATGAGATTATGGCTAGCCGCCAGAACATTTTCTTCCCCGACACCCCCGGTGTTCCCCGCACTAACCGCGTGGAGGCGAACCCCGCCCCCGAGGTGTCCCAGAGCCCCAGTGCATCCCCGAGTGCCGCGAAGGATAGCCCGCGCCCGACGGTTGCCCCGGCACCTTCTGAGGTGCCGTCTGCTTCGCAGAGCGCTTCGGCGCGTCCTTCCGCGAGTGCATCTGCTAGCGCCTCGGCGAAGGCGTCGGCGAGTGCTTCTGTCTCGGCGAGCTCTTCTGCTGATGATGCGGCGCCTGCTGAGGTGACCGAGGACCGCCTGCTGGTGCACTCCCGCTCTGATCAGGCTCCTGCGGAGACCCGCGAGGCGACCCTGGAAATTTCTACCGCAGAACTGCGCGGCTCGGATGAGCTGCAGCCGATTAGCGTGCGCGCCAGGAATGTGGCGGAGAGCGGCTTGGGCTATGACGTGATGGTCTTTGAAATGCCTGCCGACGGTGGTGCCGTGGGTTCGCCGCTGGCGACCACGCATGTGAGCCCTCAGCAGGTGACTGATGCTTCTTTCTCGGCTGATTTGAAGGTTCCCGGAACCTCTTTGAACGCGGGTAAGCGCTATCGCGTGGTTGTGGTGGGCGGTGACTCCACTGAAGAGCTGAAGCTCATGGCGACCAGTGCTTTTGGTGTGAGCGTGATTCAGCGTGCTGTTCCTGTTGACCCGGCCCCGAGGCCTACGAATACTGTTGTTCGCCCGCTGGCTCCGGTGATTTCTGAGGAGAATCAGCGTGTGAGCCCTTCGGTTCCTTCGGGTCGTGTGAGCTCTGTGGACTCTTCAGATGCTTCTGCAGATGCTCAGGGTTTGGTGACTGATTCTGTTGCTAAGATTCCGTCGGTAGATAGCGCTCTGGGCTACATCGTGCAGGCGCAGCAGTCTGCGCGTGCGATTACCGCGCAGGCTCGAAGTGCTGTGGCTGAGACTGCGGTGGTTCCTTCGACGATGGTGATGTCTGGTTATGCGGTGATGCTGCCTGGCCGTACCGTGGTGAACCTGCTGGGTTACCAGTCTCTAGAGGGGGAGACGGTGACTGTTGCTTCGCCGCAGGAGAATGCGGGTGCCGCAGGTTCGGGTAGCTTCTATACGCGTAGCTCGAAGTCGCGCGGTGATTCTTCCGGTTCGAAGCTGGAGGCGAGTGCTCAGGATAACGGCCCTTTGCCGGAGGGTACTTTGCCGCTGAGTATTGCCCTGCTGGGTTCGGTTGCCTTTGTGGGTACTGCTGTGGCGGTTAATGTGTATCGTCGTCGCATTGAGGATGCTGAGGAGCTGGGTGCTGAGTAGCTCTGCTTGAGTAGATCCGGCTTCTGATCTTCGCGCGTGAGACGTGTGGCTCTCTGTAGGGGAGTCGTTGAGTGGGAGGCGCTCTGCCGGGTGCGTGCTGATGGGGTGCGTGTTCGGTGGGGCGCCTTCTGCGTGCCTGGTTGTCTGTGTGCTTGGTTGCCTGCGTACCTGATGTCGACCCTGCTGCGTGGCGGTCTGTTGCGCTCCGGTCTGGTGTGCCTTGGGGATGGTGTAAAAAATCTCTTTTTCGTGCACTTGTGGGAATATTTATGGCATTCGAATTTTGCGTTATTTATATCTCAGTAAAGTATTTAATTCCCTTTTATTTCGGCAATTGTTGCGACATAAAGTTTTAGCACATGAATGCAATGCAACATTTAGTGCAATATCTATGTTAGGCTGGGATGTAACCGACGTACTGGTGCGCAAATACCTGGATAGAAACACCGGCTTGTGGTGAGCCTTCCCTAGTCCACGCTTTGCGTCTACATCGATTGAAATGGCACACATGACTATCACTCGACTTCCGAAACGCATTCATGCTCTTTCGCTTGCTGCCGCTCTAGGCGCAAGCGCTTTTGTGCTTCCTGGCGCCTCCGCAGTAGAGGCTGAAGCAATTAATGTGAATGATTGTCTGGCGGCTCTAGTTAATAACGAATTTGATTCGAGCTGCCCTTATGAAGACCTTGAAATTGAGGTCGATACCATCGAAATTCGCGTGCAGTCCATTAAGGATGGCAAAGCGACCCTGAAGCTTGCACCCCTTTACGAGGGTGGCTATGTGGGGGACGCATCCAAGGTCTACTTGGTGTTGCAGTACTACAGCGCCTCTGGCGCGGTGCTCGGATCTGACACCTACGAGCCGTCTGCCCTGCAGGTTGAGCGTGCTGATGACGGCTCGATGCTCGTCACCTTTGAGTTGCCGCAGATGCCCCAGGAAGGCTACTACTCCATTAGTGCCATGGATCTGGTGACCTCCGACGCGGGTTACGGCGAATTCATGATTTCTGAGAGTTCCCTCGTACCGCACGCTATTCCCGTTGAGGATGACTCTGACGAGGTTATGGTGGATAAGGTGGATAAAAAGGAGAGTGCCCACCATGTGCCGACCATTGATGAGCTGAAGGCGCTGGAAAAGCTCCGCGAAGAGGAGCAGAAGAACCAGCAGGCTGTAGATCAGAAGGGTAGCAAGGAAAAGGTCAAGGTAGAGATTCCCTCTGATTCTTCTGAATACCCGAACTCTTCTGAACACTCGAATTCTTCTGAACACCCGGATCTTGAAACTCACACTCAGAAGCTGGAACAGGTCCCTGGCGGATCGACTTCTTCGCGCGATACTCAGACCCTGAACGCTTCGGAGCTGAAGGTTGCGTATGCTGAGGTGCGCTCTGATAAGGAAACCAAGCCGGTGACCATCAGCGCAGAGCGCCTGCCCGCAAACGCGGCTGGCTACGACCTGATCGTGGTTGAAACCGACATGAGCGGCAACCACAAGGGTGATGCGCTGTCCATTACGCACATCAGCTCTAATCGCATCGTCAATGGCGCGTTCAAGGAAGAGATCGGCATGCCCGGTTCTCTGCTGAAGACCGGCTCGGTGTACACCGCTTACCTGGTCCGTGCGGACGATACTGAGTACGCGGAAGAAGTTGTCTCGGTGCGATTCAAGGTCAGTGGCGAGGCGACCGGTAGCGCAACCTCCTCGACGAAGGATGAGATGCCCAGCCAGGATGCCAACGCATCGCTCACGCCCAGTACCAATGCGGCCGAATCAACCGGCACCACTCAGGGTAGCTCCTCCTCGGCTACTAGCGCCGCCTCGACCCGCTCTGATGCCACCCAGTCGGGCTCAGGCCAGTCTGCCACAAGTGCGCCCCGCTCCACCCTGGATGCGGTGAGCGCCATGTCCAAGGCAAAGGAAGCGAAGGCGGAGCGTCAGCGTCAGGCCCTGCTGGCTTTGGCTCAGGCGCGTACGATGAGTCCGCGTTCGGCTTTTGAACCGACCCGCACTAACCAGATTTCGGCGTATAGCTCGGGTTCTGACCCGGCGTCAATTGCTGTTGCTGCGAACATGGATGCTCTGACGGATGAAGAAAAAGCGGCGTCGGCAGCTTCTGGTACTGGCAATAAGGCTTTCACTCCTGTGGTTCACTCCGAGTCTAATACTCGTTCCGCGACGGTGAACTCGAACGCCACCCAGGTGCACTCCAATGCGAATGCTAATCGTCAGGATGGCGTGAAGGCTGTAGCTTCCGCAGCATCTCCTGCTGGTGAAGAGGTTGCGCAGCACGGTGTAGCTTTCTGGGTTCTTGGAGGTGCCGGCTTGGCGCTGGTGGTTGGTGCCGCGTGGATGGCTCACCGTAGGGGAGTCCTCGGCGGCTAATGCTCCTCATCAGTGCTTTTTGAAGGCTCTGTATATGATGTTCTTTGTTTTATGAGGAATGTTCGCCCCCGCTATCTGTAGCCGCAGATAGCGGGGGCAATTCGTATGTTCAGGGTGTTCAAAAAACTCTACCCTCACGTGAATAAACCTTAAGGTTCGTGATAGGGTTGAAATAACCGATAAATAGATGCGAGCTATTGTCAGGTCTTCACTACCTGAAATATGAAGCGGAGCATGGTACGACGAATCCGGGTGCATGACGCTTCCGAAGGGCTCCCCGCGGCACATGAAGAACGAGCAGTAGCGCGCACATTTCCACCACGAAAAGACGCATTGCATGAGTATTTATTCAGCGAAGCACCGTATTGTCACCGCAACCGTTTTGGTTGCGGGGCTGCAGTGCGGGCTTGTTGTACCCTCCATCGCAGCGGAAACCCCCGTCACGACGCACTCTGCCATGCAGAAAACCGGCACCATGAACGCGACCCCCGGCCAGGGTGAAAGTAATCAGGAGGTGCAGGGTGCAGCCTCCGCAATCACCATGAAGGCGCAGCTTAGGGACGGCGGCTACCTTCTACGGTGGACGGGCTTCCCCGAAGATTTGGAGGCTTCCAATGTTCTGGTGGACGTGAACTTCTACACCCCTTCCGGTGAGTATGGTGGCTCCGTGCTGGAAAGCCCGACCCTGACTGAGGGGACCAAGGAGGGGGAGTTTCGCCTCCTGATGAGCCCGGCAACGGACTCTAACGTTGTGTACGTCATCGTTCTGGAGGATACTGCGCACGGCGCCTCCTACGAATTTTTTGTGACCGAGCAGGGCAGTCGCCTGGTTGAGGCTGCCGACCCGCGCAATGGTAAGGCAAAGCCCACCGAACCGCCGGTCGACATTGAGCGTGAAGAAGCGGAAACTGCCGAGGGGACTGCTCAGCCGACCCCCGAAGCGGTGAACCTGCCTTCACCCACCGCCACCTCGCCTACCGATACGAACGGTGACACGGTTCGCCGTACCGTAGATAACCCGCAGAACAAAGACTCTGGTCAGTACGTTATTTCCGAAGATAACAGTGTGTATGACCCGATGAACCAGCGCAAGGGTAAGGCGCACCTGTCCATTCAGGACTCGCAGGGGGACTCCCAGGATGACACGAAGCCCGTCACGGTCCGTGCCACGAACTTCCCTCAGAACGAGAAGGGTTACGACCTGATCGTCATGGAAATCGACTCCAACGGCAACACCGTGGGTGATGCGCTCGCCATCGTGCACGTTGGTCCGGAATCCATTTCTGCCGGTGCTTTCGAGGCTGTAATTGGCGTGCCCGGTGGGTCCTTGCAGATTGGCAAGACGTATCTGGTGGCGGCTTTTGACGCCGGCGCTGATGGCAACCTTCAGCTGAATACGGTTCGTTTTACGGTGACTCAGGCTTCTATTGAGAATGGCGGCTCGTCGTCTGACTCTAAGAACGAAAGTGAATCGGCTGTGAAGCCTTCTGCGAATCCTACGATTGCCACTGATACTGCAGGTACATCCGGCGCGAATACAGCCGCTGCGGGTTCTAAGTCTAAGACCCGCGGTATTCAGGGTGATACCGCAATGGCTCCGGGCACTAAGGATGCCACGATTTCTGTTCCGCGTCCCTCGGGTGGTTCTGCTACCGAGTCTTCCTCGGCTCTGGGGTACCGCACTGAGGAGGCGCAGCCTGTTCAGGTGGCGACCCCCGACTCTAATCTACCTTCGGGGACCGACTCGGCGGCGCAGTCTCGCCGTGCCGCGATTCTGAATGGTTCTTCCTCTCAGGTTCGTACTGAGCACGGGGCGCCGGATGGCGTGAAGGCAACGGAGGCGCAGATTACTCGCAATACGGGTAAGAGCTCGCCTCTTCTGCCGATTTTGGTAACTTTGGGTGGCG
>ERZ772909.1402-NODE-1402-length-13352-cov-5.584267_pt1 | contig 13352 bp, 12 predicted proteins | sample MGYA00511137_ERZ772909 | MGnify/ENA primary metagenome ERZ772909 (study PRJEB29015, sample SAMEA2738095) | human oral metagenome | biome: human oral; feature: human-associated habitat; material: saliva | place: China | collected 2270 ... | reverse complement strand
CGCGGTAGAAGGCGTCACCTTCGCGGCCGCCTTCACGGAAGACGGCGCGGCCGTCTTCAGTCTCATCCCAGCGGGAGAAGAACTTACCGAACTTGATCAGCTGATCGGTAAGGGGGCCATCCGGGCCCTTAATCTGTGATGCTTGTTCCATACTGCCCAATATATCTGAAATTTGGCATGGAAAATACGAGATAAAAACCTTGCCTAATTCATGCTAAATAAGGGTGTTTCAGACCGTAAGCCAGGCAGAAATTCCACCCTCAAGCATGTACACAGAACGCTCCTCCAGGGGGGCTATTTCACGAGCAGCCTCGACCGTCCGAGTGTATCCAGTGCAGTAAATAACGATTTTCTGGGCATTTGCGGGGATTTTACGCTCAATCAGGGCCTTGAGAGAGCCATTTCGTGCCGCCTCAAGCAGTTCAGTGAGGGGCAGATTAATAGCGCTCTCAATGGCGAAAGCATTGAATTCCACCTGCTCACGAACGTCCAAAAGGGCAATATTTTCACCCAATGACACCTTTTTAAGGTCCTGAGCGCTTATCGAGCGAGGTTTCGAGTCGGCAGAAGTGCTTGTAAAATCCTGAGAAATATTACGAATTGTTACATTATTTTTGGGGTTATGACTCTTTTTAGCCGGCAAATCAGCGTTTTTCTTAGGCTGAGCTTGCACGCTAGCTACAAGAGGTATATATTCCCACCTCCCGCTTAACGCCGAATATAGGCCAACCTCACCCATCAGCGGCTCCCCCACCCCGGTCAGCAACTTAACGGCTTCCATAGCCATCGCGGCACCCACCACGCCAGCCATAGCACCCACCACACCGGCGGTACTACACGACGGCACGCTGCCAGCCGCAGGAGCCTGAGGGTACAAATCCTCATACACCGGACCGTGCCCCGCCCAAAACACGCTCAACTGCGCATCAAAGCCAAGAATCGCAGCCCACACATGCGGAATCCCAGCACGCGCAGCCGCCGCCGACACCACATAACGAGACTCAAAATTATCGCTACCATCCAGCACCACATCAGCACCAGACAAAAGCTCATCAACATTCGCCTCCGTCAGACGCTCACGCACCGGCACAACCTCAATCAAAGGATTCAGCGAGCGCAAAGACTCAGCGGCAGACTCAGCCTTAGAATTACCCACCCTGGCATGCGTATGAATCACCTGGCGGTGCAGATTCGAAGCATCCACGAAGTCATCATCAACCACCACAATCTGACCGACACCGGCACCCGCCAGGTACAGCAGCGCGGGTGCACCCAAACCACCAGCACCCAACACCACCACGCGTGCGCCCTTGAGCGCCAGCTGAGCCTCATACCCCATTTCCGGCAGAATCAGCTGACGAGAATAGAACGCACGCTCAGCGGCAGAGAGCTCGCTCGCACTGCGAGAGGTGTGAGAAGACATAAGGGTTCCTCGCATCAAGTAGTAGAGGTAGCTTGCAATTTCAGGAATCCAAGCCTCAAGGAGAATAAGCCTGCCCGAGAGAAATCCCCCTGACAGGCTTATATAGAGATATCAGAATACATAGAAGGCTAAGCGGGCGAAGTGTCCACGCCAACCCACTCGATGCTTCCATCGAGCAGTTCCTGTTCCTTCCAAATCGGCACACGAGCCTTTACCCGGTCAGCCACCAGCTCGCAGGCATCAAACGCGCGGCCACGATGAGCAGCAGCAACCATTACGGTCAGAGCCGACTCACCAATAGCAATCGGACCCACACGGTGCACAGCCCACAGACGCACGCCGTCCAGCTCGGCGGCAACCTCGGCGGCAACCTCAGCAATATACTCACGGGCCTGCGGATGCGCGCTATAGGACAGCCCACGCACCGCACTACCGTGATCATGGTTGCGCACAATGCCGTCAAAAATAACCAGGGCGCCCATGGCTTCAGTCATGACCTCAGTCTTAGCCGCCGCGTACAGCGGTTCCAGGGGAGCTTCCGTAATATCGGTGAACACCACGGTCGAGCCGCTCGGCTCAGCACCGTGCGCGCCCGAATGATCCAGGGACTCTTCCTTCTGTGGCTTAGTGGTCATGGTAGTCCTCCATCTGGCGGCAAATGTGCTCAACCAGCGGGTCGAGGGTTGCCACGCCGTCCTTCACACCACCGCGCGAACCGGGCAGGGTCATCACGAAGGTGCGGTCAATTACGCCCGCCACGCCGCGTGAAAGCACCGCCGCAGGGACGTTCTTCAGACCGTTCATCCAGAAGGCATGCATAATACCCGGGACTTCCTTATCCAAGTGGGGGCGAACCGCCTCCACGGTCTGGTCGTCAGAGTTCAGACCGGTACCGCCGCTGGTCAGGATGAACGTCGGCAGGTTACCGTTCTTCTTACCCTCGGCCACCAGGGTGTTGAAGTACTCGACAATATCGCGGTCTTCAATGACCACGGCGTCCGGGGTATCAAAGCCGCGCGAGCGCAACCACTCCACGGCGATGGGACCGGACTTATCCTCGTACACGCCGCGGGCTGCGCGGGTGGAGGCGACAATGACCAGGCCGGTGAGGTTCTCCGGCATGGTGTAGTCTTCGCTACTCATTGGCTTTCCTTTTCTGTATCTATCAGGTGACGGGGGTGTGCCGCCGTAGCTTAGGATTCCTCGCGGACGGACCAGTCGCCGGACTTGCCGCCGCTCTTCTCCAGAACACGAATATTAGTAATGACGGCGTGCTTATCGACTGCCTTAATCATGTCGAAAACGGTCAGTGCCGCCGAGGAGACAGCGGTCAGCGCCTCCATCTCTACGCCGGTGACGCCGCGGGTCTTCACGGACGCCTCAATACGCACGAAGTCGGTCCCACGCTCAAAGTCCACCGTGATCTTGCCCAGCGGCAGCGGGTGGCAGAGGGGAATGATTTCCGGGGTGCGCTTAGCGCCCATGATGCCGGCAACACGTGCGACAGGAAGCGCGTCACCCTTGGGCAGGTCAGCATCAAAAATCATGGCGATAACGTCTTTGCGGGTGCGCACGGTTGCCTCAGCCAGGGCGGTGCGGGTGGTGACCGACTTCTCCGTAACGTCCACCATGTGCGCCGAACCGTCGGCGCGCACGTGAGTCAGTTCCTGGTTGGGCTGCGAGGTAGCGGTCATCGTTTCTCCTGGCTTCTGCGCGGTATTCTTCTGCCGCGAATCGTTACTTAGTGTGAGTCTCAATTATTCCTTGTCATTTAGGCAAAGAACAACGCAGGGGCATTTCGCTTAGTTATCGGTGAGGCGAATACGGTGGTAGGGCACTGCCTCTCCCCCGGTGTAGGTGGTTCCGGGCGCCAGCTCAATGAGCACATCCGCCTGGGCGGCGCGGTGTAGCAGGTGCGAGCCTGAGAGGACGTCCGGGTAGAGCTCCACCCGGTAGGTTCCGGGTTCCACCTCGACCATGGCGAGAGTGCCGCGCAAGAACTGGCGTTTAGTCGCCGGCGCGGTGAGCAGGGTTTCGGTGACGAGCACGCCTCGCGGTGCGTTATTCAAGGTTGCCTGTTCGGATGCGACCGCGTAGGGCACGCCATAGGGGCCGCCGGCACGCAGGTAGGGGCGCAGAATCAGTGCGTACGAGATGAGCGTGCTCACCGGGTTTCCGGGGAAGGAAATCATGGGCACGCGGTGGCCCTTGAAGTCGAGCAGGTTCACGCCCTGGGGGCCGCCGGGCTGCTGGCTGACGTGGCCAAACCAGGAGACGGGCACCAGAATATCGGCTTCGTGTGCCTTGGCGATGGCGTTGCGGACCACCTCGTATTTGCCGTGGCTGATACCGCCGGAGGTGATGATGATGTCCGGTTTGAAGCTCTCGTACTCTGCTACGAGGCGGTGCAGTAGCTCGATCGGGTCGTCACCGATAGCGATGCGGCGCACCTCCGCTCCGTCTTCGCGGAGCATGGCGGTGAGCATGGGGCCGTTGGCATCAAAAATCTGGCCTTGACCGAGCTCCTGGGTGGTGGCGCTTCCGTCTTCTTCAACGCCGGAGAGGATCTCGTCGCCGCCAGTGCACACGAGCACGCGGGGACCGGCCGCAACGGTCAGGCGCGCATAGCCCTGGGATGCGAGCGCACCAAGCAGGGCGGGGGTGATGCGTTCACCGGCGCGTGCAAGGAGCTGGCCGGTGACGACGTCTTCGCCGCGGCGGCGCACGAACTGTCCGGGCTTGCCGGGGGCGAGTTTGACCTTTTCGCTGGGGCGGCCGAAGGATTCGGGTAGGTCGGGGTATTCGATGCGTTCGGACTGTTCGACGGGGATGACGGCATCGTAGCCCTTGGGCATGGGCGCGCCGGTCATGATGGGGTAGGTCAGGTCGTCGGAGGAGCGGGAACGCTGGAGGGGGCGGCCGGCGGGGATTTCGCGTCCGACGGTGAAGATGCGGTCTTCGCGCTCTGCGGCTTCGGCGGTGAGGGCGTAGCCGTCCATTTGGGAGTTGTCGAAGCTGGGTACGTCCATGCGTGCGGTGACGTCTTGGGCGAGGATGCGTCCTGCCGCGTGGTAGAGGGGAACCGTTTCTGCGGTGCCGATGAAGACTTCGCGTAGCAGTAGCGCCAGGTAGGCGCGGTATTCTTCGGTGCTGGGGGTTCCATTGAATTCGGGGGAAATCATGGCGATTCCAATCGTGCGGCGGCAGTTATGACTAGTGTAGGTGTGTGTTTGCGGGCTGGTAAATGCAGTTTTACCTAAGGGCCGGTGTGGGCCGGGTGGCGTGCGGGGCAAATGACAGGGTGGTTTATCGGGTGCTTTCGCGTAGTTTTTTCAGGGCGCGGATCAGGCCGAGGACCCCGAAGATTCCTAGGTAGAGGCTGATGAGAATCAGGGCGCTTCCGAGGGCGCTGGGGATGTCGCTACTGTTGATGGCCAGGTCGATGGCGAGGGGTATGGTTTGGGTTTTGCCTTGCACGTTGCCGGCAAAGGTGACGGTTACGCCGTATTCGCCGAGGGCGCGGGCGAAGGAGAGCAGGAAGGCGGTGGCGAGACCGGGGGCGGCGAGGGGCAGCAGTACTTTGAAGGTGATTTCTGCTGGTTTAGCGCCTTCGACGAGGGCGATTTCTTCGTATTCGCGGGGAATAGCTTGCAGGGTGGTGACCGCGGTAGCAACGAAGAAGGGTAGGGCGACGAATACCTGGGCAATAATCACCGCATTGGGGGTGAAGGGAATGGAGATTCCTGCCTGGTAGAGGTAGGTGCCGATCATGCCTTTGCGTCCCCAGAAGAAGAGCAGCCCAAGACCGGAGACGACCGGCGAGAGAATCACCGGGGTGTAGATGATGGCGTAGAGGACCGACCCGAACCGATGTAGCCGCGAGCGGTTGAGCACTTTGGAGAGCACGAGTGCCAGGGGTGCACCGAGAAGCCCGCAGATGAGGGTGGAGGCGGCGGCGGTGCTGAGGGAGAGGTTCGCAGCTCCGAGCACCTGCGGGGTGAAGATGCTGCCGAGCTGGCTCCAGGGGATGTTGAGGAAGAGCCCGAGGAGCGGCCCGGCAATGAGGAAAATACCCAGCGACGCCGGAACCAGGAAGAGCACGGGCACGGAGGCAAAGAGACTGCTTCCGGGTGTGCGTGAGGTTCCGGCGTTGCGGCGGGTAGCGGTAGTGTCTGTCATGGGTGGTGAGACGCGGGTTGTTCCCTAGTGTGTTGAATTACTTTGCGGTGCTGAAGCCGTACTCGGTGAGAATCTTCTTCGCCTCGTCGGAGTTCTTCAGCCATTCGTTGAACTTCTTGGCGGTCTCGGAGGAGGAGCCGGTCTTGCTGAGCGCTGCGGGGTATTCGTTGCGTTCCACGTCGGTCAGTTCGATGGAGCCGAGGTTGGCGCCCTTCTTCTTGGCTGCGGCGAGGTCGGTGGTGTAGATGAAGCCCGCATCGGCGTTACCGGTGGTGACCTTGGTTGCTACGTCGGTGACCTTGCTTTCAGTGGTTGCGTTCTTGAGGGTGATGTCGTGCTTCTTCAGTTCCTGGTGGGCGAGGGTGCCGCAGGGGACGTCTTCCTTGCAGACTGCGACGACGCCGTCGGTGGTCTTGAGGTCGTCGAGGCTGTTGATCTTGCCGGGGTTGCCTTCGGCGGTGACGAGCACGAGCTTATTGGTGACGAGGACGTCGGTCTTGGAGTCGGAGAACTGGTCGAGCTTCTTCGCCTTGTCCATGTTCTTGGTGTCTGCGGTGATGAGCAGGTCGGGGGTTGCGCCCTGCTCGATCTGGTTGACGAGCTTTGCGGAGCCTTCGTAGACGAAGGTGACGTCCACGCCGGGGTTGGCGGCTTCGTATGCCTTTTCGAGGTCTGCGCCAGCATTGTTCAGGGAGGCTGCGGCGAAGACTTCGATCTTGCCGGAAGCAGCCTGGCTGCTCGTTGCAGAGGCGGTGGACGAAGAGGAGCTCTGGGTGGCGCCGCATCCGGTGAGGGCGAGAGTTGCTGCAGCGAGCGCGCTAAGGGCTGCGAGGGGGCTCTTCATGAGGTATTTCCTTGGTTGGTTCGTACTGCTATTGGAGGTGAGGTGCGTCCATGTGCGGGCTTTAATATGACGTTTCGTGTACGTCCCTAGCTTGTACACGTGGTGTTGTTTTGCCACTGTGGTCTGCGGTGGCGCAGTTGTAACTTACCCTGCACACACTATGTACGGGGCGCCTGAACATGGAATAATCATATTGTCACCTGAAATATGCAAATTTTCCACATAGGTTTTACATGGCGTACACGGCGAATTCGGCCTCTTCTGAGCTCATTGCGGGCCCAACGTTAAGCACCTTATCTTCTGCGGAGGATAACGGGGCTGCTTTTGTGACGCCCAAAAAATCTGAGAGTGGCGTAAAGGCCCAGCGTAAGCTCCCGAATATTACGAATAGCGGTCCGCTCTTGGACCGTTGGGGTCGCGTGGCGACTGATCTGCGTATCTCTCTGACCGATAAATGTAATCTTCGTTGCATTTATTGCATGCCGGCGGACGGTTTGCAGTGGCTCCCGAAGGAAAATCTGCTCTCCGCCGAGGAGATTGCGCGCCTTGCCGACATTGCGATTACTGAGCTGGACGTTGAGGAGATCCGCTTTACCGGTGGCGAGCCGCTGGTGCGCGCCGATTTGGTGGACATTATTTCCCGCATCCATCAGGCGCATCCGGATGTTCCGCTTGCTATTACGACGAACGGTATTGGTTTGGAGAAGCGTGCCGCCGCCCTGGCGGAGGCTGGTCTGACCCGCATCAATGTTTCTCTGGATACTATTTGCCGTGAAACCTTTGCCGAACTGACTCGCCGTGACAAGCTCGACGCCGTGCTCAAGGGTATTGACGGTGCAGCGGAGGCTGGCCTGTGGCCCATCAAGATTAATGCTGTTCTGATGCCGGGTCTGAATGATGATCAGGCGCCGGAGCTTCTGCGTTGGGCGTTGGCGGGCGGCTATCAGCTGCGTTTCATTGAGCAGATGCCTCTGGATGCCGATAACCGCTGGACCCGCGAGGGCACGATTACTGCCGCTGAGATTCGCGAGAAACTGTCGGCTGAGTACGTTCTGGGTTCGGTGGCGGAGGCGCGTGGCGACTCCCCCGCCCAGCTGTGGGAGGTGTACCCGCTCGGTACTACCCTGGATGAGGCTGGTTTCCCGACTGACGGCACCGAGTCGCTGGGCCGTGTGGGTATTATCGCCTCGGTCACGGAGTCGTTCTGCGGTGCGTGCACCCGCACCCGTCTGACCGCGGACGGCAAAATCCGCTCCTGCCTGTTCTCCGACACCGAGACTGATTTGATGCAGCTTCTACGTTCTGGCGCTGACGATAAGCAGCTGGCTCTGCGTTGGCGTGAGGGCATGTGGTTCAAGCCGCGCGCCCACGGTAAGGAAGACGCTGACTTCGATATTGAGGAGTTCGCTAAGGCGAGCCGCTCGATGAGCGCTATTGGTGGCTAATGAAGCCACTATTATCAGCCGAAGATGCACGGATAAGGCTTTTTACTGGCTTCTTGCGCCCGTAATTTTCGGCTGTCCCCTGACGTAAGGATTGAGGAGCATTATGCAGGTTCATTTTTTCGCTGCCGCACGTTCTGCGGCGGGTACCGCGCAGCTGTCGGTGCCCCTGGCGCAGCTGTCGTCTGCAACTCTTGGCGCACTCGTTGAGCATCTGGGTCAGAGCCTGGAGGGTACGACCCCGTCGGGTCTGACTCTTGCGCAGGTCATGGAACAGTGCTCGTTCCTGGTCAACGGTGCCCGTTCGGATGCGGAAGCTCCCCTGCAGGATGCCGACCGTGTAGACGTTCTGCCTCCCTTTGCGGGTGGATAATGCGGGCGGATAAGATGCCCGGTTCTGCGCTTCCCGCTGAGGGTGATTTTTCGTGCGCCGCGGTCGTTGTTGCCGGAGGCGCTTCTCGCCGCTTGAACCACGTGCCGAAGGCGTCCCTGTCTGATGGCACGAGTACCCTGCTGGATTGTGCCCTGGAGGCGGTGGCCGCCGCATCCCCGCGCATGGTGGTGGGTCCTGAGAGCTTGCCGTTGCCGCCCGAGGTGTTGCGTACTCGCGAGGATCCGCCGTTTTCGGGTCCTGCCGCGGCGATTCATGCCGGGTTAGAGTGTATTGCGGCGGCTTGCGAGCGCTCGCAGACTCCTGTGCCTAACTGGTGCCTGATTTTGGGTGTGGACACTCCGCGTATTGCTCCGGCGGTTCAGCAGCTGATTGCTGCGGCGCGGGGTGTTGAGCAGACGTGTGCTGAGCGCGCGGCGGGCTTCTCCCCCGCTGATTCTGAAGCGACCGCCGGTTCTGAATCATCTGCAGGTTTTTGGGGTGTCGCTGAGGGCATCTATCAGCCGCTGGTGGGTATTTACCGTTTTGAGGCGATCCGTTCGGTCTTTTCGACCGGCACCACCAACGCTTCTGTTCGTTCTTTTTTGCGCCGTTTGAACCCGGTGGCGGTTCAGATGTCTGCCGCTGACACCGCCGATGTTGATACGTGGGAGCAGGCGCAGGCACTGGGTTATACGACTTCGCTCTGGTCGAGTTATTAGTAGCTGAGCTACCGCGGTGTGATATTAGAGCCTGACTACGAGTACCCTAGGTGATAAGTCTTTGCTCTAGATGCCGTGTACACGTGGCGTTTTTATGAGCCCCGCGCGCTGTTGCGCGTCCCGCACACACTTTTACGAGGTACGATGTCTCACCATATTCCTTCTGTTTCGTGGCAGCAGGCCCGCCAGATTCTGCATGAGCAGGGCCTGGAGATTGCTCACCATGTGAAGACGGAGTCTTTGCCGCTGCTGGCGACGATTGGCCACTATTTGGCAGATGACGTTTATTCGATGATGCCGGTGCCCCACTACAGCTCTTCTGCTATGGATGGTTACGCTGTGGCGGGTGCGCCTCCGTGGCGTCTGGTGACCCCCGCGTATCCGGAGGATTCTCGCGCGAATATTCACCGTCTGACGGTTCCGATTGCTCCGGGTGAGGCGACCCCGATTCTGACGGGTGGGTTGATTCCTGAGGGCACTGAGGCGATTGTGCGTGAGGAGCATTCCCGCCTGTATGAGGGTGCGGAGGCTTCTTCTCGCCCTGGTGTAGCTGCTCATTTGGAGACTGCATCGAGCATTCATTACCTGGATATGGCGGAGGGTTTTGAGCCTCCAGCCGTGGGTGCTGATATTCGCCATGCCGGTGCTGAGCTGGAGCGTGGCGAGTTGTTGGCGCGCCACGGTGACCGTATTTCTGCGCGTATGGCGGCGTTCTTGGGCACGAATGGTTTTGATGAGTTGCCGGTGTACGCCCCGATTCCGGTGCGCTGCGCGTTTACGGGTAATGAGGTCATTACGTTTGGTGTGCCCGCGCCGGGTCAGGTGCGTGATGCGTTTGGCGGCTTTATGGAGCATGCAATTATTTCTGCAGGTTGCGAGGCACGCCCTTCGATTCGCCTAGCGGATGTTGAGTCTGAGTTCCGCACATTCCTGTCTACGTCTACGGCTCGCGTGCTGGTGTTTACGGGCGGCTCGAGCACCTCGGGTGTTGATTTGGTGCGTAAGGTGCTCAATGACATGGGTGCAACGTACCTGTTTGAGTCGGTGGATGTGCGTCCGGGTCATCCTGCGTTGGCTGCGCGTTTGCCGGTTCCGGAGACGGGCCCGAATTCGGGTCGTGAGCGTTTTGTATTGGGTCTTCCGGGTAATCCTTTGGCTGCGTACACGGCTTTGTATTCGTATTTGCCGCCGCTTTTGGCTGGTATGAGGGATATGCCCCTGCCTGAGCTGGATTCAGCGGTTCTGGGTGAACCGGTGGATACTTTGCGTAAGCCGGCGGGGGTTCGCTTGCTTCCGGTGTCGGTGCGTGATGGTGTGGCGTATCCTCTGCCGAAGTCGGCGTCGCATATGTTGTCGTCGTTGGCGGCGGCTACTCATTGCGCGGTGTTGAGTGATTCTTCGGTTCGGGGTTCTGCCCATGAGGTGGGGGCTCGGGTGCCGATCATTCCGGTGCTGTAGGCCGGTACTGTAGACAGGGGCTGTCACCCGATGCGGCAGAAGGCACAGTAGAAAAGCGCTTTTCTCGTTTTTCGGGCGCAGGTAGATTCTGCGGAGAGGGTATAGTAGAAAGATATGTCAATCGTTTAGCATAGCGAAGGGAGCCCCCGTGGCGAAGCCCAAACTCAGCGACGTTGCAGCACTAGCGGGTGTCTCCCCCACCACGGTCTCCCGCGTGCTCAATAACCGCGGCTACCTGAGTGAAAGCACCCGCACCAAGGTCCACGAGGCCATGCGGGAGCTCGGCTACCGGCCCAACGCCATCGCCCGTAGCCTACAGGGTCAGCGCTCGCAGATGGTGGGCCTCATCTTCCCCACAGTCGCGAACCCCTTCTACGGGGAGATGGTGTACCGCCTCGAAAGCCACCTCGCCGAGGCAGGCTACCGGGTCATTCTCTGCAATAGCGACGATCACCCCGAGCAGGAAAAGCGCTATCTGGAGATGCTCTTTGCCAATCAGGTGGACGGCATCATCAGCGGCGCCCACTCAGACGCCCTGGTCAATATTCCGCATGCACAGGCTCCCCTGGTGACCGTAGACCGCCTCGAAAGCGGTTTCTACCCGAATATTCGCTCCGATAACTACGGAGGCGCTCGCGCCGCCACCGAGCACCTCATTGCCACGGGTGCGCAGAATGTCGTCCACGTGACATCGACCCTGGGTAAGCATAATGAGCGTCAGCGCGGCTACCGCGAGGCAATGCTTGAGGCGGGGCTTATGCCGGAGTTCGTGGAGCTGGGTTTCCGCCCCTCGTTGGGCATTAAGCGCGAGGTGCTCTACCGCTACCTGGATGAGCGCGCCGAGAGCCCGGAGCCCGTGGAGGCGGTCTTAGCCTCGAACGATAATTACGCTGCTCTTACTCTGGGCTGGGCGCGTGCGCGTGGAATCCGTGTTCCCGAGGATTTCCAGGTGATTGGCTACGACGGCACTCAGAGCGTTCAGCTGCTCATGCCGGAGCTTGCGACGGTGGTTCAGCCGATTGAGGGTATTGCGGAGCGTGCCGTTCAGCGGCTGCTGGAGTTGATTGAGCTACAGCAGCAAGATTCCCCCGCTGATCAGGCTCCTCCGATTACGCAGGCTGCGGATGTACTCCCCGTTGAGCTCCACCTGGGGGCAACGGTGCGTTCTATCCCGAATCTGGATCAGATTCAGCCTGATACCTCTGCCCCGGACGAGCTGCAATAAGATCATTCAAGAATTGTAGAAACATAAAAGCCGCCCCACCGTGCGAGTGCTCACGGTGGGGCGGCTTTCGTTTATGTATTTATCGGTTTGTGTTAGCGCCCGGAAGTTTTAGGAGGTGCGTTGCACAATCTCGGTTGGGCCGGTTCCGGGGTAAACCATGCCGACGGCGTGCGCCTTGGAGAAGATGCCGTGGAGCGGACCGAGGGAGAAGAATCCGCGGCGCTCGTAGAGGCGTGCACTGTCGTAGGTCGAGGCTTCGAGGTAGGCGGGGTAGTCGCCGATGCGTTCGGTGCCGTAGTCGAGTAGCTTCGAGCCGATGCCGCGGCCTCGGTACTCTTCGAGAACACCGATGTTGAAGAGGTACCAGTGCTTGTACGCGGGGCGGTACTTGAGCAGGTGCAGCTCCATCGTGATAGCTCGCAGCAGGGTTTTCCAGCCGAGAGCCTTGTAGTAGGCGCCTACCTGCTTGAGCTCGTTGAGGAAGGATCCTTCGTGGGATTCGGGGGTGCTCCAGAGGCAGACGCCGACAATTTTGCCGGTGGATTCGTCGATGCCAATGTCGATGCGTCCGCGGTCCTGGAAGTTACCGTAGACCTGCAGGGTCATGATGGCGCGGAGCTTGGCGAGCTCCTGTCGGCGGCTACCGCCCGCGATGACTGCCATCATGGCGGGGTCACCGTCGAATGCGGCAATCAGCACTTCGAGCGCGTCAGCATATTCATGAGGCTCGGCGGTGCGGACGGTATAGGAAGCTAAGGTCATATTCACCCTTTACAAAAGCTTGAAAGTATACATAAATATTAGCTGGATTATTCACGCCTGGCTAATAAATCGCGCCTTATCAATACATTTTTCATGGTCATGCATTAAATGTGTGTCAGCTTATATTGCACCATTATGCATAATTTTTGCGCATATTTATTCACGACTATTTTTCACGCTTTTGCAGGAAAAATTGAACACCCCGCACCAGCTCTAGGAAGAGCGGTACGGGGTGTACATCACGTTGAGGTTATCTACTCACTAAGAGTGCAGACTATGCGTTAGCCTTTGCCTTCAGTGCAACCTTCAGAAGCGAATCTGCGTTGGTCACAGATGCGCCCGAAGCCTGGACATCTTCAACCGAAGCAGCTGCCTTCTTGGCGTTGGTGATTACCATGGGGGTTGCCAGCGGGTAGCCAGCCGCCTTGATGGCGGGAATATCGAACTCGGCGATGACGTCGCCGCGCTTGACGGTGTCGCCCTTAGCAACCTTGGGCTCGAAGTGCTTGCCGTCGAGCTCAACGGTGTCCATGCCGATGTGCATCAGCAGATCCAGGCCATCCTCGGTGCGCAGACCGTATGCGTGGCCGGTGGGGAATGCAACGGTAATCTTGCCGTCAGCCGGTGCGTAGAGCTTACCTTCGGTGGGCTCCACTGCGGTGCCTGCACCCAGGGCGCCGGAGGAGAAGGTGGGATCCTTGACGTCAGCCAGCAGAACCACGGAACCGACCATGTGGGAGCCGATGTCGACGCTCTCGCCAGCATCAGTTGCTACAGCGGCAGCGGGAGTAGCGGCAGCTGCTGCGGTGGCAACGGGAGCTGCAGCAGCGGGTGCCTCAGCTTCCTCAGTGTTGCCAGCTTCGACCTTCTTGCCCCAGATGAAGGAGGCAACGAAAGCGATGACGGTGGTCAGGACGAGGCAGCCCA
>ERZ772909.1401-NODE-1401-length-13355-cov-3.547970_pt1 | contig 13355 bp, 15 predicted proteins | sample MGYA00511137_ERZ772909 | MGnify/ENA primary metagenome ERZ772909 (study PRJEB29015, sample SAMEA2738095) | human oral metagenome | biome: human oral; feature: human-associated habitat; material: saliva | place: China | collected 2270 ... | reverse complement strand
TGGTCTTTCACGCCTTGAGTTTAAATTCTCTGAAGCTTCAAAACTTTTTTGAGAGTAGAATATTAAAATATTTTCAAGGTCTGATTGGAAGCGTTTGCTTAATAAAAGCTTCATTTAGACCTTTCTCTTTTTAAAAATGATCTCATCTCTAGGTCAAATTCATCTAAATTTACACACTCTAACTCGCCACGTTTTTTAGCATTTATTAGCCCAGCCAGATCCTTTTGATCTGCTTCATCTAAATATCCGTCGTCATCATAAGATAGTATCGTTTCAGGATCAAGTGCGACAATGGCTTTGATAGCTTCTACGATGCTATCGTTTGCGGTTTGTATATTCATCGAAGTCATTTTTATCCTTTAAATTTTTGAGATTATACCCAAATAAGCTTGATTGACCTGTAAAATTTCAAATCTACTATTTTAAAAACTAAAATTAAAATAATTATTTAAGTAAAAATAATCAAATTTTAGTTTAAAATACCTAAAATACGCAAAAATATACTTAATAAAACTCTCTAAAATTTTATATTTTTTGATAAATATTATTAAACAAAATAAAATAGTTATCTATCTTTTAAGCTTTCTTGTCCTATACTTTTAAACTCCATATCAAAAAAACAATCAGAAAAGAGCAAGTGATGCGTGAAATTTTAAAACGAGATGGCACAAGGCAAGAATTTGTAGCATACAAGATAGTAGATGCTATAAAAAAGGCATTTGCCAGCGAAAATAAAGCTTATGACGAGCAAGTTTTTACAAATGTAGTCCAAGATATCTTTCAAAAATCAAGTGCGATAACAGTCGAAGACATCCAAGATGCGATAGAAAAAGAGCTATTTGACGGCGGACATTTTGAAGTTTTAAAGAGCTTCATGCTCTACCGCCACACGCACAAGCTCCAACGCGAGCAAATTTTAGGGCTAAACGAAGATACGACCTATATAAACTCAACCCAAACGATAAATGAGTATATAAACGGCACCGACTGGAGAATTTCTGCAAACTCAAACACAAGCTACTCAAACGCAGGTCTTATAAATAACACCGCTGGCAAAGTCATAGCAAACTACTGGCTAGACGCTGTTTATAACAAAGAAGAAGGTCTTGCTCACAGAAACGGCGACTACCACATCCACGACCTCGACTGCCTTACAGGATACTGCGCTGGCTGGAGCCTGCGAGCTTTACTAAATGAGGGCTTTAACGGCGTTCGTGGCAGGGTCGAGAGCAAGGCGCCAAAGCACTTTAGAGAGGCGCTTTATCAGATGGCAAATTTCTTAGGAATTTTGCAAAGCGAGTGGGCGGGTGCTCAGGCGTTTTCTAGCTTTGACACCTACCTTGCACCTTATGTTTTCAAAGACGATCTAAGCGACGCCGAGATCAAAAAGGCGATAACTAGCTTTATTTTCAACCTAAACGTCCCTGCACGCTGGGGACAAAGTCCATTTACAAACGTAACCATAGACATCACTTGCCCAAGTGACCTAAGAGATCAGATACCAACGAGCGATGACATACACCTCTTTACAAATGTAAAAGATGAGAAAATTTTGAAAAAAGCAAACGAGCGTGGCAGGAAAAATTTAGTCGATATGACCTACAAGGACTTCGAGCCTGAGATGGCACGCATAGATAAGGCATTTTACGAGGTCTTAACAGCTGGCGACAAGTGCTCGCAGCCTTTTACATTCCCTATACCAACGGTAAATATCACAGAGGATTTTAACTGGGATAGCGAAGTAGCAGACGTGCTCTTTGAAAATACCGCAAAAATGGGCTCAAGCTACTTTCAAAATTTCATCGGCTCACAATACACTTATGACGAAAATGGCAACAAGATAGAAAACGAAAACGCCTACAAGCCAGGCCACGTGCGCTCTATGTGCTGCCGCTTGCAGCTTGATCTAAGAGAGCTTTTAAAGCGTGGTGGCGGTCTTTTTGGAAGTGCTGAGATGACTGGCTCAATAGGCGTCGTCACTATAAATTTAGCCCGCCTAGGTTATAACTTCAAAGGCGATAAGGTCGCACTTTATAATAGACTAAGCTATCTTTTAGACCTAGCTAAATCAACCCTAGAGAAGAAGCGTAAATTTATCCAAGAGATGTATGACAGAGGGCTTTATCCTTACACAGCTAGGTATCTAAAGCACTTTAACAACCACTTTAGCACGATCGGCATAAATGGCATGAATGAGCTACTTAGAAATTTCACTGACGACAAAGAGAACATCTCAACTAAATTTGGACGAGAATTTGCCCTTGAGATGGTTGGCTTTTTACGTGATAAGATAAGGACATTTCAAGAAGAGAGCGGAAATTTATATAACCTTGAGGCCACTCCAGCTGAGGGCACGACCTACCGCTTTGCCAAAGAGGATAAGAAGCGCTACCCAGACATCATCCAAGCAGGCGAGGGGGACAATATCTACTACACAAACTCAACCCAGCTACCTGCAAATTTCACAGACGACGCTTACGAAGCGCTTGATCTGCAAGATGAGCTACAAAGCGCCTACACTGGTGGCACCGTCTTTCACCTATATATGAAAGAGCGCATAAGCTCGGCTAAAGCTTGCAAAGAGCTTGTAAAGAGTATAATCTCAAACTACAAACTCCCATACATCACGATAACGCCGGTCTTTAGCGTCTGCGCAAAGCATGGCTACATAGCTGGCGAGCATGAGTTTTGCCCACTTTGTGATGCAGAGCTGATAGAAAAAGAGAAGAAAAAATCCAAATAAGGAGAGAAAATGACAGAAAAAGAAATTTTAGAAAAACTGCAAGACAAACGCACAAGATGCGTGGTCTATACTCGTGTTATGGGCTATCATAGACCAGTTGAGAGCTTTAATCTCGGTAAAAAAGGCGAGCACAAAGAGCGTGTTAAATTTGACGAATACGCAAGTTGCTGCAAAAAGTAACACAAAATCTTAAAAAATAGTATAAAATACGTTTTTTTAAAAAAAAGGCACATTCTCTGTGCCTTTAAATTTCACATAGGTTTTAAATTTGCAAAAAATTTTTAGTATAACGCCATTTACGACGCTTGACTATCCAGACAAAGTAGCAGCTGTCATTTGGTTTGCAGGGTGTAATATGCGCTGTGGATACTGCTACAACATCGAGGTTGTAAAGTCAAATGGCACTATAAGCCTTAGCGAAGTTTGCGACTTTTTAGATCGCAGGGTCGGCAAGCTAAATGGCATCGTCTTTAGCGGTGGCGAATGCACAGCAAACCCTCTCTTTTTAAGGCTAGCACGCGAGGTAAAGGCGCGCGGTTTTAGCTTAAAGGTAGATACTAACGGCTCGTATTGCGACGTCTTGAAAGAGGCGATAGATGAGGGGCTGATTGATTACATCGCGCTTGATTTTAAAGCTCCAAAAGAGAAATTTATAGGCATCACTGGCTCAAATTTATATGAGAAATTTGCCGCCACGCTTAGATATCTGCTTGAGATAAATTTTAAATTTGAAGTTAGAACGACCGTGCATGCGGACTTGCTAAGCGAAAAGGATATCTCTGAGATGTCTGAGCTACTTTACGAGCTTGGATACAGAGGCGACTACTTTTTACAAAAATTCTTTAACACTGGCGAAAATTTTGGAGGCTTAGGCGATCCAAAAAACAGCTTTGATCCAGACAAAGTGACCTCAAAACTACCTATCAAGCTACGAAATTTCTAAATTTAGCGCAGATAAAAATAGCTAAAAATAAGAAAATTTAACTAAAATTTACCCCAAATCACAAAAACAAACAAGGAGAAAAATATGCAAAATTTCAGCTTTTTAAACCCTACTAAAATAGAATTTGGCAAAGACAAAGAGCAAAACATCGGCAAATATATGAAAGAATTTGGCGTAAAAAAGACACTCATCATCTACGGCAGCGATAGGATCATGAAAAACGGACTTTTTGACGTTGCCACAAAGAGCCTAAGCGCAAATGGCATAGAGTTTTGCAAGATAGGTGGCGTGAAGTCAAATCCAGTGCTAAGCAAGGTAAATGAGGCTATAAATTTAGCTAAAAAGCAAGGCGTCGATAGCGTGTTAGCCATCGGTGGCGGCTCTGTGCTAGACTCTGCAAAAGCTGTGGCTGCTGGCGTGAAGTATAATGGCGACGTTTGGGACTTTTTTACTGGCAATTGCCCAAAAGAAGCGCTTATGATCTTTGACATCATAACGCTTGCTGCAACTGGCTCAGAGATGAACGGCGGCGCAGTCGTCACAAATGAAGCCACAAAAGAGAAATTTGCCATGCATGGCGCTTGTCTTTACCCAAAAGTCTCGGTGATAAACCCACTTCTTCAAGCAAGCGTTAGCAAGGAGTACTTGGTCTATTCAGCCTCAGATATCATCGCTCACAGCATCGAGGGCTACTTTACGGCGAGCATCCAGCCTGAGATCATAAATTTATACATCGAAGCAAACATCAAAACTGTCATGAAAACGACTGAAATTTTACTAAAAGAGCCAGAAAACTATGACGCTAGAGGCGAGTTTGCCTGGGCTGCTACGATGGCGCTAAATGGCTTAACTTATGTTGGCACGGCTGGCTACTCATATCCAAATCACATGATTGAGCACGCCATAGGTGCGGTGGTTGATTGCGCGCATGGAGCTGGGCTAAGTGTGGTTATGCCAGCTTGGATGAAGTGGTATAAGAGTAGAAATTTAAAGGCATTTAAGCGCTTTGGCAGGGAAATTTTTGGTACAGATGACGCAGACGCAGCCATAGAGAAGCTAAAAGAGTGGTTTAGCAAGATCGGCACACCAACAAGCCTCATAGAGATCGGCGTTGATGAGTCAAATTTAGACGAGATCATGGCGCTAGTTTATGACTACGCCAAGGGCAGGGGCTTGGAGCAAATTTATACAAAAGAGGCCATAAGCGAAATTTTTGCCTTAGCGAGATAGAATTTATCCAAAATTTACAAAGGATAAACATGAAAAAAGTCGCCCTTATAGCAGGAGCCAGCGGCACTGTGGGAAGTGAAATTTTAAAGGATTTATGCCAGAGTGAGCACTACAACAAGGTGGTCGCCCTTGTTAGGCATGAGCTAGAATTTACTCATGAAAAGCTTGAAGTAAAGATAGTAAATTTTGATGATTTTAAAGATGAGGTGCCATTTATCGCTGATGACGTATTTTGCGCGCTTGGCACGACGATGAAAGCGGCAAAGCACAAAGAGCAGTTTTACAAAGTCGATGTGACCTATCCGATAAATTTCGCCAAATTTGGCTTGGAGTGCGGCGCAAAACGCTTTGTCTTGCTCTCGGCTGCAGGGGCAAACAGAAAGTCAGGCTCGTTTTACCTAAAGGCAAAAGGTCAAGCAGAAGCAAAGATAAAAGAGCTTGGATATAGCTCATTTCATATCGCTAGGTTGCCACTTATCGAGGCTGAGAGAAAGGAATTTAGACTTGGCGAGTATCTGGCGATAAAGGCGTTTAAATTTATCCCAAAAGGCTTTTTTGACGAGTATCGTCCGATGAAGGCAGCTGATATCGCTAAAGTGATCGTGCAAGTAGCGCAAGATGACCACAGCGAAGGTGTGAAAATTTATAGTCCAATGGAGTTTGTAAAATGAAAAAATTTATAGCGATCACTGGGGCAAGCTCAGGCATAGGAGCGGCCGTGGCAAAGGCATTTGCAAGGCGTGGGGAGAATTTGATCCTTGTTGCAAGGCGCAGGGAGCTTTTAGAAGAGCTAAAAAGCGAGATAGCTAAATTTGCAGATGTAGAGGTCGTGATAGAGCTTTGCGACCTTTCAAAGCAAGAAAATGTCCTAGCTCTTTGGCAAAATTTAGAAAAATTTGAGCTAAAAGCGCTTATAAACAATGCTGGCTTTGGCGACTACAACAAGGTCGGCGAGCAAAATTTAGAAAAAATCACGCAGATGATAAATTTAAACATCATCTCTCTTGTCACGCTCTCAACGCTCTTTACTAAAAAATATAAAGACAAAGATACGCAGCTTATAAACATCTCTTCGATAGGCGGCTACAAGATCGTGCCAAACGCCGTCACATACTGCGCTAGCAAATTTTTCGTAAGTGCCTTTAGCGAGGGACTTTACCACGAGCTAGCACAAGACAAGCAGGCAAAGATGCAGGCAAAAGTGCTGGCCCCAGCTGCCACAAAGACAGAATTTGGCATGGTGGCAACTAGCAAAGAGAGCTACGACTACGACAAGGCGTTTAAAAAGTACCACACGAGTGAAGAGATGGCGGAGTTTTTGCTTCGCCTTTATGATAGCCATTACTGCGTTGGCGCGGTGGATAGAGATAGCTTTGAGTTTAGCCTAAGTAAGCCAAAATTTGACTATGCGGTCAAATATGAGCCAAAAGATAACTAGGCGTTAAAGCAAAAGTAGGACAAAATAAAAAGGCAGATCATGAAAGGCGTTAAAGTTGCTATTTTAGGGGTTTGTTTAGTAGGCGCTTGCTTTGGTGGCGAGCTTAAATTTGATGAAAACAAATTTGAGCTAAAAAGCGTGCAAGTTGGCGAGAGGGCGCTTAAATTTAGAGCTTACGAGGGCATAGTCTATGTGGCAAAGCCAGCTAGCGACTATGAGGTGCTAAATTTTTACGTGCCAGAGGGTAAATTTAGCGACCAAAAAGGGGCTATCTTTATGCCAAACGCGATCGGTGGCTACATGAGCGCAATGCCACAAAAGCCAGAAATCCAAAATGAAAAGCCAAATGCCACCCTTGAAGCGCTTCTTAGAGGCTACGTCGTGGCAAGCGTTGGCGCTAGAGGCAGGACGCTAAAAGATGGCGAGAAATTTATCGGCAAAGCGCCAGCTGCGATAGTCGATCTAAAAGCGGCCGTTAGATATCTTAAATTTAACGACAAATTTATGCCAGGCGACGCAAATAAGATCATCTCAAACGGCACGAGCACAGGCGGCGCGATGTCGGCACTTCTAGGAGTAAGCGCAAATGCAAAAGAGTATGAGCCATATCTTAAAGAGCTAGGCGCTGCAAAGGCGGACGATCAAATTTATGCCGTCTCAGCCTACTGCCCTGTTACAAATTTAGAGCATGAGGACGAGGCGTATGAGTGGATGTTTGGGGATTTGGATAAATTTGAAAGGATTGATTTTACAAGTCTTGATGCGAGCACTTTTAACGACAGAAGCAAAAAGCCAAAGATGATCGCAGGCGAGCTAAACGCCACGCAAAAAGAGCTCTCACGCGAGCTAAAAACTAAATTCCCAGCCTATCTAAACTCGCTAAATTTAAAAGACGCCAAAGGTCACGCGCTAAGCCTTGATGAAAACGGCGAGGGCAGCTTCAAAGAGTATATAAGTGCCCTCATCTCAAGGGCATTTACCGCTACAAAAAGCAGCGACAAAAGCACGCTCACGCCTAAATTTATAACTCTTGACACGCAGGGCTGTTCGCTTGGATATACATTCAAATTTGAGGACTTTATCGCTTCGCTAAAACGTGCCAAAGCGGTGGTTGCCTTTGACGGATTTGCGCTAGAAAATCCTGAAAACGACCTTTTTGGCGATAGCAAAACGCCTGCAAAGCACTTTACTAAATTTGCAAAAGAGCAAAGCGAGGGCGAGATGGCGGATGCTAGCGTCATAAAGATGATGAATGCGATGAACTACGCTAAAAATAATGAGGCGGCGAAATTTTACCGCATAAGGCAGGGCACAAACGACACCGACTTAGCGCTTGCCGTGCCTGCTATGCTCGCACTCTCGCTTAAAAATGCTGGCAAAGAGGTTGATTTCGAAGCGGTCTGGGGACAAGGACATGGCGGTGACTACGATCTAGACGAGCTTTTTGCTTGGATGAAAAGAGTGGAGCAGAGATAAATTTAAGGAGTTTTGATGTTTAAAAAGCTATTTTTACTAGCGGTTTTGGCGGCGTTTGCCTTTGGGGCGGAGGCGAAAGTGAGCTTACAGGAGCTACTTGCGACGCCAAATAACAAGAGCTTGCTAAAGCGTCTTGGCAGGGAAAATATCCTTAACTCAAAGAGCGAGCCAGGCACGCAGGCGATCTTTTTTGTGAGTGCAAAGAGCAAGCCAGAGCTATTTTACGTGCTTGAGTTTTACAAGGACGAGGCGGCTTATAAAAAGCATATAAGCTCGGCGCATTTTAAGAAATTTGCAAGCGCAAGCGCTGAAATTTTAGCTAGTAAAAAGGATATCAGCGTGAAAAAACGGGCTGCGTTTTCAAAAAATTTAACGCCAGAGCGCCTAAAAGATGCCTACTTTCACATCACAAATTTAAGCCTTTTAGCAAAGAGCGATGCGAAATTTGAAAAGATCATCAAAAAATATATGCAAAAAAGCGTAGATGATGGCGCATTTGCGCAGTTTGCCTTTAGTCAAAAAGAGGCACCTAACAAATGGGTGCTGGTTGAAATTTACAAAGACGAAGCTAGCTTTGAGAGCTACCGCCACAGCGAAAACTACAAGGCTTACGCCAAAGAGCGAGCTGGGCTAATAGAAGAATTTGACGGCTTTGGCCTAAAAAACGAGACCTCATTTAGCAAGGTAAAATTTTAGGAGATGTTATGAAGAAAATTTCACTTTTTTGCGCACTGGCGCTCATTGGTAGCACGGCTTTTGCCCTTGATAAGGCAGGATGTGAGAGTTTAAAAGATGTGAAAATTTTAAACAACGAGATGATAGATGCGGTGTGGAATGAGAGTGGCGAAATTTCAGCCGATAAGATGTCTGCGCTAACTGGTGGCAGTAAAAACACTATCAAAGCAAAGCCTCACTGCGTGGTGCATGGCAAACTCTATAAGCGCACCGGCAGTGATGGCAAAGAGTATGCGATTGATTACGAGCTAAGGCTGCCAGAGCAGTGGAATGAGAAATTTTTGTTTCAAGGCGGAGGCGGTATGGACGGCTTTGTAGCGCCTGCTCTTGGCGCAGTACCGATACGCACAAGCACAGCCACGCCAGCGCTTCTTAGAGGTTACGCGGTAGTTACTACAAACTCAGGCCACCCAAAGCCAACGGCTGAGTTTGGGCTAGATCAGCAAGCAAGGCTAGACTACGCTTATCAGGCGATCGGCAAGGTCACGGACGCAGCTAAGCAAATTTTAGCCGCCGCATACGCCAAAAAGCCAAAACATAGCTACTTTATGGGCTGCTCAAATGGCGGTAGGGCAGCACTAATCGCAGCGCAGCGCTATCCGCTAGAATTTGACGGCGTCATCGCTGCAAACCCTGGCTTTAGGCTATCTCGCGCGGCGATCGCTCAGCAGTGGGACAACCAAGCCCTTATGAAGATAGCTCCGAAAAATGAAAAAGGCGAGAAAATTTTTGCAAATGCCATAACGCAGGACGACCTTGACAAGTTAAGCCACGCCGTGCTAGAAAAATGTGACGCCTTAGACGGACTAAAAGATGGGATCATCAATGCGTGGGAAGTGTGCAAATTTGATCCAAAAAGTCTAAATTTAGATAAGCAAAAGATAGCAGCGATAGAGAAAATCTTTAATGGAGCCAAAAACAGCAAGGGCGAGCAAATTTATAGTGGCTGGTTTTACGACTCAGGTGTGAGCGCTGAGGGCTGGAGGCAGTGGAAGCTAGGCGACTCACAAAGTGCTAAGCCAAACGCTAGAAACATCACGCTTTCAAGCGGCTCGGTGAATTATTATTTTCTAACGCCAGCACAGCCAAATTTTGACACGATAAATTTTGACTTTGACAAAGACACGCCAAAGACTTTTGAGACCGCAGCGATAAATGACGCCATCTCAACAGACCTTAGCACATTTAGCGCAAATGGCGGCAAGCTCATCATAGTAACTGGCGTCTCAGACCCAGTTTTCTCGGCAAAAGATCAAAGGGACTGGTTTAAAAAGCTAGAGGCTGATAATGAAAATAGCCAAAATTTCGCGGCATTTTTTGCGTTACCTGGGATGAACCACTGCGGTGGCGGCAACGGCATAGATGACGTCGATCCTCTTAGTGCGCTTGAAGCGTGGCATGAAAAGGGCGAAGCGCCAAAGAGCATGCTAGCAAAAAGTAGGACCTACGCTGGCAAGGAATTTTTGGTGTGTGCCTATCCAAAGGTGGCTACATACGTGGGCGGCGATACCAGCAAGGCAAGTAGCTTTGTTTGCAAGTAAATTTAAGGGGTAAAAATGAGTGAAATTTTAGTCGTATCAGGTCACACCGACCTTGAAAATTCCTTTGCAAATAAGATCATCTTGGGCGAGCTAAAAAAAGCACTTGCCAGAGGCTAAATTTGACATACTAAGCGAGCTTTATAAAAACTACGCTATCGATATAAAAGCCGAGCAAGAAAAGCTAGTAAAGGCCGATGTGATCGTGCTTGTTTATCCATTTTTCTGGTACGGCGTGCCATCGCTTTTACAAAAGTGGCTTGAAGATGTGCTAGTTCATGGCTTCTCTCACGGCAGCAAGGGAGATAAGCTACATGGCAAAAAGCTGGTGCTTTCATTTACCTCTGGCGCACCTGAAGAGCTTTATAAAAAAGAGGCGCTTCAGCGCTACGAGATAGAGGAGTTTTTGCCGCCGCTTAAGGCGTTAGCAAATATGTGTGGCATGGAGTTTGCAGGCTATGTTTATAGCGGAGGGCTATCATATCAGAGCAGGCACGATGAGGCAAAGCTTGCTTTGATGAGGCAAAAGGCGCTTGATCATGCAAAGAGGCTAGAGGAGCTGATAGGTAAAATTTCATGATACCGGCGAAATTTTATAGATATGTTTTTGCGTTTATAATGTCAGCATTTATGGCGCTTATAATGTCCTTTATGTTGACATATTTTAACCTAGGTTTTATTGACGGCTTTGTAAAAATTTGGCTCGCAGCTTATATAAAAGCACTTATGGTGGCATATCCTGTGATATTTTTCATAGCACCACTGGCTGCAAAAATAGCACAAAAAATCTGCAATAAATAAAATAATAATATACGTTATCAATAAAAATTATTATTTACATATTTTAATTATTTGGTTATAATCCGCTCAAATTTTATCAAAATAGGAGTCAAAATGAGACAGTACGAAACATACAAATGCGAAAAATGCGGCAACGAGATCGAGGTTCAAAAAGTTGGCGGCGGCACATTAACCTGTTGCGGCGAAGAGATGAAATGCATCACTGAAAATTTAACAGCGGTAAATTTGATGAAGGCATTTGCTGGCGAGTCACAAGCTAGAAACAAGTATGAGCTTTACGGCGACCTAGCTAAAGAAGCAGGCTATCACGCGATAGCTAGACACTTTTACGAGGCAGCTGAAAACGAGAAATGGCACGCAAGGGCTGAATTTAAGAAGTATCACGAGATGTTGAACGATCCGATCGATAAGATGGATAAAAATTTACTTGACGCTGCAGCTGGCGAAAACTACGAGCATACGACGATGTATCCAGACTTTGCAAAGATCGCAAAAGAAGAAGAGCTAAGAGATGTTGAGAGGCTATTTAACGCGATCGGCAAGGTTGAAGTAGAGCATGAGAGGGAGTATCTAGAGCTTAAAAAGATGCTTGATGAAGAGGGCTTTTTTGAGAGCGACGAAGAGGACATCTGGGTTTGCGAGGTGTGCGGACACGTTCACAGAGGCAAAAAAGCTCCAGGCGCTTGCCCACTTTGCAAAGCTCCAAAAGAGTATTTTAAACGCGAATTCTTAGGCTAAAAAGCCAAAATTTTAGCCAAGGCGCTTGTCTTGGCTAAATTTATAATTTTTTAAGCACAAAATTACCATTTTAAATGTTATACTTCTCCAAAATTTTCATAAGGAGAAAGAGATGAAAAAATCACTTTTAGTATTAGCTGGACTTGGCTTTGCACTAAGCCTAAACGCTGCAGATCTTACAGATACTTGCAAGTCTTACTTCTCAGACATCGATAAGATGGTTGAAGCTTACAAAAAAGCTGGTCAAGAGCAACAAGTAAAAATGTATGAAGATCAAAAGAAACAATCAATGGATCAACTTGCCGCACTTCCAAAAGAGCAACAAGACGCTACTTGCAAACAAGCTAAAGAGATGTTTGCTCAAGTAATGGATCAAATGAAAAAACAAGGTCTTTTAAAATAAAACTCCGCGTGGCTAGGCTCTCTAGCCACGTTTTTTAATCATCGCTTGCTAACTCGCTATTAACACCAATCTCTTTTATATCTATCTCTTTTTGTTCATCTGGAGATAAACGTTTAAAATTTTCAAGCCTACTGACAAGACCATCTCTGCCACTAAAACTTGCTGCTAGGGCATTAAAATGTTTATTTGCAGTGTTCAATGTGCTACTTAGTCTATTCATATGATCGGCCACATTTCGCACTTTGTCATAAATTTTGATCGCACTTTTTACGATATTTTTAGCCTCTTCATTACCACGCTCTATGCGCCATAAATTTGCAACTGTGCGAAGAATAGGCATAAGGGTAGAGTGAGAGACTAAAACCACGCGTTTTTCAAATGCGTAGTCAAAAAGGGTGCTATCAAATTTCATGGCCTCAAGGTAAGCTGGCTCTATCGGTACAAACATAAGCACAAAGTCAGGGCTTTCAGGTACGATATCGCCGTAGTTTTTACTATTTAGACTATCTATGTGGCTTTTCATAGAGACTATATGCTCTTTTAGAGCCAAATTTAGCTCATCGTCATTACTAGCCCTAATGGCTTTTTCATAGGCGATTAGTGAGACCTTAGAGTCTATTATCAGATGTTTGCCATCAGGGATTTTTACTACAAAATCAGGGATAAAGCGTTTACCCTCTTCATCTTTGTAATTTTGCTGGGTGAAGTAGTGCTCACCTTTTATGAGCCCAGAAGCCTCAAACGTCCGCTCAAGCTGCATTTCTCCCCAATTTCCAAGTGTTTTGTTGCTACCTTTTAGAGCAGTTGCAAGTGAGTTTGCTTCTTTTGACATAGTGATGCCGATATCACTTATGTGTTTGATCTGTGCTCCTAGTGTACTTATGCCTTTGACTGATTCGTCGTGGACCTCATTTACACGCGTTTGAAAAGTTAAAATTTGCTCCCTTAACGGCTTTAGCAAAAGCTCTAAAGACATCTGACTATTTTGTGTAAAATTTGCGCTTTTTTCTTCAAAAATTTTGTTTGCAAGATTAGAGAACTCTAAATTTAGCTCACTTTTTACCTTTGCTAAATTTGTCTCTTGTTCTTTTAGACTTAGCTCTTTTGCATTTATCTCACTTCTAAGTGCAACTATATCAAGTTTTAGTGAATTTTCTCGTTCATTTGCTTCAGATAGCGCATTCTTACTTTGATTTAGCTCATTTAAAGCATTGGTAAAATTTACCTCGTTATTTTTGGCTCTTTCGTTTGCTGCACCGATATTCTCTTTTAGTTCATTGATTATGCGCTCCATCACATTTTCGTCTTCA
>ERZ772909.1399-NODE-1399-length-13388-cov-10.191405_pt1 | contig 13388 bp, 11 predicted proteins | sample MGYA00511137_ERZ772909 | MGnify/ENA primary metagenome ERZ772909 (study PRJEB29015, sample SAMEA2738095) | human oral metagenome | biome: human oral; feature: human-associated habitat; material: saliva | place: China | collected 2270 ... | reverse complement strand
TCATGTGCCACGGGGAACCCGGGGGCTGTCGTGATCGAATATTGCAAGGCGGCCTAAGGGGCCGCTTTTTTTATGTCTAAATTTTAAATGTACTGTCAGAAAAAGAAGTAGTTTGAAGTTTTGTTATATATTATTACGAATTATACAGTTATTATATATTTTTCTAAATATACAAGATGTTGCATACTTTTGTATAAATGAACTTAAATTGAACGTACTAATGAATTTCATGTTAATCTTCTAGTAACGCCTTTAATATTTTGTAAACTTTTTTTCTTTCCTTTGTGGATAATCTTTTATTTCCATAATACCAAACCAATGTTTCATCTGTTAATTTCTTTAAATCGATTATAGTTTCTTGTTGTATACATCTAGGTTCGCATTCAATATTGTCGCTAAAATAAGTAACAGGGACATTAAAATAGTTGGCTAAAATTTTAAGAGTTTTTAAGTTCGGAAGAGAATTCTGTGTTTTCCATCTTGAAATAGTGCTTTGAGCTATACCAGTATCTTTTGAAATTTGATACATAGAAACGTCGTTTTGTTTAATAGCTTCTTTTAATTTTGTGTAAAACATAATAACCTCTTAGAGTATAAATAAGACTCGAAAGAATTTTCAAAATGCTTATTAGTAAAGTTTTTGAAATGTAACTATGTATGAAATTAATAAATACAGTACTTATCATAAATCAAGTATATCATCTCGATAATAGATAACAAATGATTAAGATAGTAATAAAAATATGTATTGGTAAATGGTTTAGAAACTATAACTTACAATTTCATGGATAAAAAGGTTTATATACGATATAATAAAATATTATAGGTTTCGAAAAGGGGGTGTTTCAATGGCATATATTGCGTTATATCGTAAGTACCGTCCGCAGACGTTTACCGATGTGGTTGGTCAGCATCAGGTATCGGATACGTTGATGCGTGCTATCCGCGAGGATAAGGTAGCTCATGCGTATTTGTTCGCTGGTCCGCGAGGGACTGGTAAGACGAGTATGGCCAAGATTTTCGCGCGCGCTATCAACTGCGAGCATGGGCCAACGGATCATCCTTGTAACGAGTGTAGTGCTTGTAAATCGATTTTGAGCGGCCAGTCCATGGATGTTCTTGAAATCGACGCTGCATCCAATCGTGGTATCGATGAGGTGCGTGCCCTTCGTGAAAGCGTCAAATTTATGCCTGTTGAAGGCCGTAAAAAGGTGTTCATCATCGACGAAGCCCACATGCTCACAACTGAGGCGTGGAACGCGCTTTTAAAAACTATCGAAGAGCCACCGGCTCACGTTATGTTTATCTTTGCTACTACAGAAATTGAAAAATTGCCTGTTACTATCGTGTCTCGTTGTCAGCGCTATACCTTCAGACGCATTACGTCTGATGATATCGCACAGCGTTTATCCTATGTAGCTGAAAAGGAAGGCTTTGGTCTTGATCCTGCAGCAGCACAGCTCATCGCCGTCCATGCAGACGGCGGTTTACGCGATGCGTTGAGTATCTTAGACCAATGTGCCGGTATGGCAACAGGTACTATTACGCCGCAAGTAGTAGAAGAACTGATCGGTCTTGTTAGCAAAGAATGGATTATTCACTTCCTAGATGCGTTGCGCAACGGGGATGGTCCCAAATTGTTGTCCTATATCCACGATGCCTTAGCAGAAGGTCGTGATGCGACGCAGATTATGGAAGCCCTCATTCAGCACGTGCGGGCCTTACTCGTTGGTAAGGTCGCACCTGATGCGGATGAGCTCAAGGTATATGATGCCTTTAAGGATGAGTTTTTAGCTCAAGCTGAAAGCATCGATTTTAATGAGCTTAACCAGTATGTGCGCAGTGCTCAATCCATCATGAATGATGCAAAACAAGTGGATAATCCACGAACTATTATCGAAATGGGCCTTTTGGTGCTTTGTGCTAAATTAGGCTCTGTTGATGAAAGCTTAGAAGACCGTGTGTATGCATTAGAGTCTTCAGAACGATCTGAACGGAATGACTTATTGAACCGCATGGCTCAATTAGAACAACGCGGCCCAGCTGTCGCAACTACACCTGCTTATGGTGCTAATTCCTTTGGACCACCAAGTGGTTATGCCAATAGTTTTGTTTCTGTAGATAATGCTGCTGTACAGAATGCTTCCATGAGTAGTACTCAAAATAGTACTGTTGGTACTGTGCCGCCTCTAAGTGGAGTGGGGATGACACCACCGCCTGCGAGTGTAGGCATGACACCTCCACCTATGAGTGCACCAGGTAGTATACCGCCTCCTATGAATGGAGTAGGCATGGCTCCGCCTCCAATGGGCAGTATTGGTATGGCGCCACCAAGTACAAGCAGTGCGCCAGAACGATCGGCTAGAAATCAAGCCAAAGGTCGTGGTAAAAAAGGTATTAGTACACAGGCTATCATTAGTGATCAAATCTTGTCGGCTCAAGAGTATCGCAATGTACAGTCCAATGTCATTAAATACTTGAAGGACAGCAATCGCAATATGACCTCTACCGTAATTGGCCAAGGTCAACTTGTATACGTAGACCAAAGTAAGGCTGTTATGGCCTTCAAAAATACATTGCACCTCAATGTAATGACCAACGAAGTAAACTTGGCAGAAGCGGCAGATGCTTTTACCTATACGCTAGGCTATCCAGTACATGTAGAAATCGTTGATGCCCTTACACAAGTTTACAAAGACTATAAAAAGGCCTCTGGCAGTACGACGCAGCACCAAGTAAAAGCGCCGCAACGTCCACCAGAACCAATGGTTGATGTGCAGAAGACCTCTGGAGGTCAACCAACGCAAATGGATTTAACAAATCCATCAGCACCACAAGGCACTAATAATGCTTCAGTGGGAAATAGCTCAGCAGGAGCTAATAGAGCTCAAGCTAGTAGCACGTCACAAGCTCAACAACCTATCGCACAGGTTGGAGGTCCTACACCTGAAGAGCCGGCTAGTAAGCCTGATTCCGGAGCAGTAGATGCAGCTAAGGCCGCAGCGTTAGCCTTCTTGGCGAAGAAGACGGGCGGTGCTGCTGTAAGTGCCACAACTGGTGCTGATACGAGTGAGGTCGGAGCAGAAACATCACCATCTAATGGAGATATACCGATTACATCCTTTGATGGCATTCCGTCTGCACCAGTTCCAGATGGAGAAATCCCTATCGAGTCTCTAGCAGGTTCTATGGAAGGCGATGATATTCCAGTTCATTCCTTTGACGATGTACCTGTAGACGATATGGAGGAAGCTTACGTATCATCTTTGGATGATATGCCACCACATCCATTAGATAGTGTCACTGTTATTAGCGATGATGGGGAAGTCTTAGAACGCCCTATGGATAGCGGTGCACATATTGAGGTAGAAGCTGTCCCAAAGTCTAATGGGGGCGAACAGCAACAGGGAACCCCGTATCAAAGTGATGAACATGCAATGCTTTCACCAGCACCTATTGAGGTCGCACCTATCGATAGTGTGACGGTTGCTCGTGAATATGCATGGGACCCAGAGCATATGACGGAAGAGGAGAGAAATAATCCTCTCTTGGCAGAAACATTAGAAAAACTATCTGAAGATCACGACATCATCGTCGAGGTCATCGAAGAATAAATCAATTAGAATATGAGTATAGGACGTAGATCCTAAAAGGAGGAATTACAATGTTTGGTAAAGGTATGGGCAATATGGCTGGCATGATGAAAAAAGTTCAAAAAATGCAAGCAGATATGAAGAAAATGCAAGAAGAATTAAAAACTCGTACAGTAGAGGCTTCCGTTGGTGGCGGTGCTGTAACAGTTGTGATGAACGGTGAAAAAATCATCGAGTCTTTAAAATTGAACCCAACTGCAGTTGATCCTGAAGACGTAGAAATGTTAGAAGATTTAGTGATGGCTGCTGTAAACGAAGCTAGCAAAAAAGTAGACGACCTCTTGGCTCAAGAAATGGGCAAAGTAACTGGTGGTCTTAACTTGCCAACAGGTTTATTCTAAATGACAAATGCTTTAGAACGGCTCGTAGAGCAGTTGCGCCGCTTGCCAGGTATCGGCTCCAAGTCGGCTAGACGCTTGGCCTATCATTTGGTAGAAATGCCGAAGGAAGAGGTAGACCGTCTCGTGGAAACCATCGTAGAAGCGAAGGGGGCTACGCGTCACTGTTCTATTTGCTTTAACTTATCAGCGCAAGACCCTTGTGAATTCTGTAGCAATCCGAACCGCGATCAAACGACGATTATGGTCGTTGAAACATCTCGCGATGTCATTGCTATCGAGCGCAGTGGTGACTATAAGGGCTTATATCACGTATTGGAAGGTGCCTTGTCCCCTATGGAGGGCATCGGTGCTGACGATATTCGCGTAAAAGAATTGATTGCCCGCCTTCGGGATGGTGTCGTACAAGAGGTTATTCTCGCTACTGACCCAGACGTAGAAGGGGAGGCGACAGCTCTCTATTTGGCGCGTTTATTAAGTCCAAGTGGCATTAAGGTAACGCGCATTGCCCGCGGTGTTCCTGTAGGTGGCGATATCGAATATGCCGATGAATTAACGTTAGGCGGTGCTGTAGTGAACCGCCAAGAAATGAAAGGATAATATGGGAGCTTTATTAGCATCACCGATTATTTCGGCGGTTGTATCCGTTGCTGTAGCCTACATTGCTTTCAAAGTAGCATTTTTCACCATTAAACGAGTGGCTATGAATGCAGTAACTGGTATTTTGACGTATTTAGTATGCGTTCATATCCTCAATATTCCTATGGATATTGGTTTGGGCGTATGGGCTTTAACCGCAATTCTAGGCCCTATTCCAATGCTCATTGCTGCCGGATGGTACGGCTTTTTAAAATAGGAGGACCTCATGCTTATCAATCGTGAACAACAACGCGTTATTGATGAAGTTGAACAGAATATCCTCTTGTTAGCGTCCGCTGGGACGGGAAAAACGAATACACTTGCTTATCGAGTGGCTCACCTCATCGAGGGCGGCTATGCGAAGGCGGAGAATATCTTGTGCATGACCTTTACGAACAAGGCGGCGAACGAGATGAAAGACCGCATTCAATCGCTCGTAGGCAGTCCTGCAAAGGCTGTGGAGGTTAGTACATTCCACAGCTTTTGCTTTTTCGTGCTCCAACAAGAGGGCAAGCGCAATGAAACCTTGTATACGGATGTAACCATCTTTGATGAAGAGGATTGTAAGGAATTGTCTGAACCGTATCGTCCAGGTAAATTGCGAGAAATGTCCTTTGCCAACATCATCGGCATGGTAAAAGAATATCGCTCCTTATATGGGTTCTATTCTGATGATCTCGTAGGCGACTATAAACGAACTATTGAGCGTTTGCAAAAGGAACAGCGTCCTGCTATTGAGCAACAGTTTTCTAGTTTTGGCAATGTGCTGTATAGTGAACTCCATGACTTCTTGAACCATGGACACGAATGGATTGCCGCCTATGATGAAAGCTTAGCCTCTGTACATGGCCTAGATTTCACAGATCTCATTTGCGGTGTTCATCGCCTATTCCAAGACCCCGTAGTTCGGGAGCGTTGGCGTAGCCGTTACAACTATATTTCTGTAGATGAAATGCAAGATACAGGCGTACTGGAGTACAAGGTATTAGAAATGCTTTGGGAAGGCAATCACGTCCTATTATGTGGGGACTATTTCCAAACCATATACGAATGGCGCGGGTCCGATCCATTCCGTTTGCTCAAGCAGTTTGATGCGGACTTTAAACCTTTAAAAATCATTTTCTACGAAAACTACCGCTCTAACTGGACGCTCTTTACGATGGCTTTCAAAACATTGCAGAATATGTTCCCTGATCTCGTAGGCTCTATCTATACTGAATTGCCTCGCGCCAATAGTGAAAGAAAGGGCAAGCCTGTTCTCATTAAAGGCTGTAAAAACAGTTATCTTGAGGGCCGATATATTTATGAAGCTATCTGCGCCTTGCCAAAGGATGCCAATATTGGCGTTCTCGTACGAGATAATAAAAAGGCGCAACGGCTGAGCGACTCCTTTGAACGCCTTAATAATGAAAAGCCTGAAGACGAACGCCGTCACTTTATGATTATTGACGAGTTTAAATTCTTTAGACGTCAAGAAATCAAAGACGTTATGGCTTACTTTAAACTGCTCATGAACCCGAATGACTCTGTCAGCGCTAAGCGCATTATAAAACGCTATGTTGCGGGCATCGGTGACGCCCGTATCGCCGCTATTGAAAGCCCTGAGACGCGTCAAGTAGGCTTAAAGTTGACGGACTTTATGGATATGCCTATCTTTGAAGCCGAGCCTTATGCCAAGCTCGTCAGTGGCTTAGAAAATCATGAGGTCGTGGTGTACGACGTAGAAAGTACAGGTACCGATACGTCCCAGGATCGTATCATTCAAATTGCAGCCATTCGTATCGATGAAAATGGGCAGGTTCTAGAGACCTTTGAACGCTTTATCAACCCCGGCGTACCTGTAGGACAATCCGAAGAGGTACACGGCTTCTCTGATGCGTATTTACAAGAACACGGTGAAGAGCCAGCTGAAGTGTTACAAGCCTTTAAGGAATTTTCCAAGAATGCTATTATTGTAGGCCACAATGTAAATTATGATGTCACCATCTTTACTAATGAATTGGCACGCCATAATTTAGGTAATCCAGAGTTCAAGGCTATTTATGATACACTCGACATCTATCGTAGATTCTATCCTAATTTACCGAATCATAAATTGGGCTTCCTTGCTTCAGAGTTTCCTATCAATCATGAGCCTACGCACAATGCGATGGACGATATCTTGGCCACTGCACAGCTTTTAATCTATGCAGTAAAAGAAAATATCGTGCCTACAACGACTGGTCGTATGGTGGCAATCAATAAGTATAAGGCTGCTTTCACTAATATTGCGTCTCAAATGGCGACGTTACGTAGAAAGGCCTATACGGAATTACCAACGAAGTTATTGGCGTACATTATGAACCAAATGGGGGTTCTAGAATACTATAAAACTCATGGGGAAGCGGCAAAGGTAGAGCATATACGCGATTTGTATCGCATTATGGAAAAACTAGATGCTGCCTATGAAGGGCCACCTGGTTTAGCTCGATTAAATCAAATTTTGCAGATGGCGGCCCTTACCGCAGGTGAGCCAGCTCAACAAGTGCGCAATGAGGATCGAATTCCAATCATTACCATTCATCAAGCAAAGGGGAGCGAGTTTGATCATGTATTCCTAGCAGGTCTCAACGAAGGTACATTCCCAAGCCCGTTTGCCATTGCAGAAGGCCGTGAAGACGAAGAAAAGCGCTTGTTCTATGTGGCTATTACGCGTCCTAAGCAAGAGCTGACCATTACCTTTGAACAAACCAATATACGTGGCCGAGCGGTTCAACCGAGCTCGTTACTGAACTATATGCCACGAGACAATGAGCTCGTAGAAAGGAGATACTAATGGCGAGAAAAACACATCGTCCCGACGATATTTTGTGGACTGTAACTGCTGCGGATTTAGAGGCTGTACATACTAATAAGCTTGCTGTAGTACAGCCGTCTAAGAAACAAGAAGCAATCAAAACAAGTGATAGTATGCTTATCTCGCTAGGCGAAGTCCTTGATACGAGATATCCACGGAAGTCTCTTGTAAAGTTATTTGAGGAAAAACTAATCCACATCAACGGACATAAGGCGACGCCAAAGGATATAATCTCTGAAGGTGATGAGATTTGGATCGCCATGGCTAAGGAAAAAATAGATCACGAACCCATAGAAATGGATCTACATATCTTATATGAAGATGATGATCTCCTCATTGTGGATAAGCCGGCTGGTGTGACGGTAAACTCTAAAGACCAAATATCTCTTGCCAATGGTGTGGCCTATTACTTTAAAGAACATGGCATTAAGCGGAAGGTGCGTTTCTTGAATCGCTTAGATAGAGATACGACGGGCTGTATTGTGATTGCTAAAAGTGGGTTAGCCCAAAGTCTTTATCAACAGCAAATGGATGATAATACCTTTGAAAAGTGGTATATGGCCACTGTGGAAGGCATCGTAGAAGCTGACGAAGATTCCTTGGTGTTACCTATGGAACGCAGTGCTGATGGGATTCATTACGAAGTAAATCCTAAGGGAAAAGAGACTCGTACAGATTATTCCGTCCTATGTAGACATCAATCACAGCCTGTGGATAACTCTGTGAATAAGTCCCCGAATTCTGTGGATAGAGCATCAAAAAATGTGGATATAGAATTACCAAATGTGGATAAAAGTGGTCGAAATGTGGACAAATCTGTGCATAACTACCAAGAATGTGGATATACAGAGGTTTTAGTCCGTTTGTACACAGGAAAAACACATCAAATTCGTGTGGCTTTCAGCCATATAGGTCATCCTCTCGTAGGGGATACATTATATGGCGCACAACCAACGGGGCAGCCCTTCCAATTACGTGCCCAAAAGGTTGTATTTACACACATGCGCACAGGCGAGCGTATTACGGTTACTGCATAAGATTGTGAAGTCACAATACACCAAACATTCTAATTGAGAATTGAGAATTATTGATAACTTAGTAAAATCAATGATTTTATAAAAATTTTTCGAAAAATATAATGACAAATGATAATCGATAAGCTATAATAGAAATGTAAATAAATCGATAGGCTTCGATTTATAGCTTAGTGAATTGAATGTAAGAGGTGTAGTTTAATATGATTTTGCAAGAAAATAGTGCAGCACGTAATCGGGGGATTACGCTTGCTAGTATAAAAGGTATTATAGGTAACGTCGTTCTCGTTATTTTTAAAATGATTGTAGGCCTTGCGTCTAACTCTATCGCCATCATCCTTGATGCGGTAAACAACTTAACAGACGTTTTGTCCTCTGTATTGACCATTGTTGGTACAAAATTAGCAGCTAAAAGTGCCGATAAGGAGCATCCATTTGGTCACGGTCGTATAGAGTATATGACTACGATGGCGATTGCTTTCATCATCCTTGGTGCCGGCCTTGGATCTCTTAAGGAATCCATAGAAAAAATAATTCATCCTGAGGTATCTACCTTTGATGTTCCGAGCTTGGCCATTATCGCTGTTGCTATTGTGGTGAAAGTTGTAATGGGCCGTTATATTAAGGCGCAAGGTGAAAAATATAAATCCGATGCTCTTGTAGCGTCTGGTATAGATGCCCTTTTTGATGCGGTAATTACCTTTGCTACCTTGGTATCTGCAGCTTTAGTATTCTTCTTTAACTTTGATATTCAAGGTTATGTAGGGGCCGCTATCTCCGTATTGATTTTGAAAGCTGCTTATGACATTTTAAAAGAAATGTATAATCACTTGCTTGGCATTCGTGCAGATGATAACTTAGTTCGTGAAATTAAAGAAACTATCGCTCAACATCCAAATGTGGGCGGTGTATATGATTTAGTATTAAATAGCTACGGCCCTGGTGAAACAATTGGCTCCGTTCATATTACAGTGCCAGATACGATGACCATGGCAGATATTCATCCCCTAACAAAAGGTATCGCCGTTCATCTCTATAAAAAATTTGGTATTGCTATGACCGTTGGCGTATATGCTGAAAACCAACCTAGTGTAGAAGTGCTTGAAATAAGACAAGCTCTCGACCAAGTTGTGAGTCTATATACCCATGTAGTACAAGTACATGCGTTCTACGTACAAGAAGAAAAGAAAGTTATCTACTACGATATTATCTTTGACTTTGACGAAGAAGATCCGCATGGTACATTAGAAAAAATTAAAGCAGAAATGCAAAAACGCTGCCCTGAATATACACAATTTGCTATCGTAGACACTGACTTCAGTAACTAATAGTATAAAAAACAAAGGCTTCAATCAATCATTGACAGAATACGTTTTGTCGAGCATTGGCTGAAGCCTTTTCTTTTATAAGTTGAGAGAGCTAGTTATACTATAAGTAAGAGAGCGGAGATTCTATGTTACTATGAAACCAGGTAATTAAGGCTACAAGTATAGAAAATAGACTAGCTTGAAATTTATGCCCTAAGTGAATATAATATATTGTGTAAAATATAATTTGTTTAGGGAATTCTATCTGAGGAGAGATATAATGAAGAAATTTGCTCTTACAACGTTAGCTGTAATGGCGGCCGTTGGTGTGTTGGCGGTTCAGCCTGCAGATGCGAAAAAGGTACAACAAGATCCTAGTATGGCACTTATTGATATGCCTATGAATGATGAAATTCAGCAAGTCAATGGTGTATCTAAATCTGCAAATAAAGAAACACAACGTTTATCTAACAAGTTAGCAGATGCTACAAGAGTGATGGTTAAGAAAAATTGGAAAACCATCTATATTAAAGCTGTACCTACAGGAGATAAATCAGCTGTACGTTTCTATTACACAGATAAAAATGGTCAAGTATATAATGGCCAAGTCATTAGAAATACAGGCCTATCTAAAGGTAAATATATGACTGGTTCGTTGCGACAAGTTGAAGCGCTACAAGAATTAGTAAATCATTTACAACAAAATGGTCAAGAGGTACCATCCTCCATTGATCTTATCATTACCCAAGGCGGATACCGTACTAAGACGATCTTTAATTATGGCGAAGATACAAGTAATCTACCTGCTTATCAACAACAGTATGAACAACAAAATTTCCCTACTATGAAGTAAGAGAAAGGCCCGTGCATAGCACGGGCTTTTTGTGTTAGATTATGTAATCGTCAGAATCTTCTTTTTTAGGTTTTTTGTAAATTTCTTTTACACCAGCCATCTCGATAAGTTCCTCACTGAGTGCATCTTCATCATCTGTATTAAGCATGGAGTAGAAGGCCCAGAGAATAACGAACCAAATTGGTGTAAACAAGAGGGCAATTCGAGTGTCTTCGTTTAGGGCGAGAATACCTAGAATGAAAACAAAGAACGCAAGGATGATGTAATTCATCACTGGGAATAGAGGCATTTTGAATTTAGATTGTGCCGCTAATTCAGGGTTTTTCTTGCGATATTTAAGGTGACAAATAACCATCATTGCCCAAATAAAGATGAAGCAGAATGTAGAGATAGATGTAATCATAACGAATACTGCTTCTGGCATTACATAGTTGAGTACAACTGTAATTAATAGTACTGCAGCGGAGAAAATGGTTGCTTGATATGGTACGCTGCTGTGTGTTAAGCGACGCATAGAGCTTGGCGCATGACCGCGTTTTGCAAGGGCGTAAATCATACGGCCTGTACTAAAGATACCAGAGTTTGTTGCAGATGCAGCAGATGTAAGAACTACAAAGTTTACGATGCCTGCAGCGGCTGCAATACCAACTGCTGTAAATACGGCCACAAATGGGCTAGCAGATGGGTTGACGGCTGTCCAAGGATAAATGCTCATGATGATAGCCAAAGAGCCCACATAGAACAAAATAATGCGTAATGGAATGTTGTTAATCGCCATAGGGATAACCTTTTCAGGATCCTCTGTTTCACCAGCTGTTAAACCTACGAGCTCGATACCTGTGAAAGCGAAAACAACCATTTGGAATGATAAGATAAAGCCCATCGTTCCGTTCGGGAACCAGCCCCCATAATTCCACATATTACTAAAGGCGGCAACGCCTGCATCTGTAGTAAAACCTGTGACAATCATGATGATACCGATGATAATGAGGGAGATGATGGCAATTACCTTAATCAAGGCAAACCAGAACTCCATTTCACCGAAGTACTTTACGGCTGTTAAGTTCATTAATAGCAATGCCACTAAGACGACAAGGGCGGGTATCCATTGAGGCAGCCACGGTATCCAGAACTGCATATAGAGGCCTACGGCTGTTAAATCGGCCATGGCTAGTGAAAGCCAACAGAACCAGTATGTCCATCCTGTGATAAAGGCTGCTCGATCACCTAAATAATCTTCTACGAAATCGATAAAAGAGTGGTGGTTCAAGTTAGACAATAATAATTCGCCTAATGCTCTCATGATGAAGAAGCAGATAATACCTGTAATAAGGTAGGCGAAAATAATGGATGGACCTGCCAAGTGAATGGCACGGCCGGAGCCTAAGAACAAGCCTGTACCGATGGCACCGCCGATGGCGAGCAACTGTACGTGCCGGTTCTTAAGGCCCCGTTTTAACTGATGCGTATCAGACATAGTAAAGACCTCTTTTCTACAAACTATCTACAAATATAAAAAGCCATGGATGACCATAGCTTTTATAATCTATAGAATCTATAAAACTATTTTCTTATAATACAGTATCTATTACAAAAAGTCAAATGTATTTATACAGTAGACATATAGAAAGAAAAGTATTATTAATATACGAATAAAAGAGAAATTATTCATAATTTTTAAAAGGATACTATGCCTTAAAAGGTTTTAAACATTTGCTATAATAATACATAGATTATCTTTTACTAAAATCGTGGAGGCTATTATTATGAGACGACAAGATCGCATAGTTACAGATATAGATGAAATTAAGGGCATTTTAAGTAGCACTCGTATCATTCACCTAGGCATGATGGATGGTGATTACCCTTACGTGGTGCCCTTACATTTTGGATATGAATTTATAGATGAGGTACTTTATATCTATGTACATGGCCATTATGAGGGGAAAAAGTTTAGTTTGATTCAAGCGAATCCCCATGTATTTATTGAAATTGATGGTAGCGATGAAGCCCTCGTTTCAGGTGGAGATATACCATGTAAATATAGCTCGGTATACTCTAGTGTGATGGGGCGTGGAGAGGCTACTTATTTAGAGGCTATTGATGAAAAGTCTCATGGCTTACAAGTATTGATGAAACATCAGACAGGGCGTGAGTTTTCTTTTACGGAAGCCATGGTAAACTCTGTAGGTGTAGTTCAAATTAAAGTGGTAGATTATACTGCAAAAAGACGAAGACAACTTGAACAAGATACTATTATGCCGCCATTAACTAAATAATGACACAACAATCCTATTGAACTCTATTATGATATAGCGTTCAGTAGGATTTTTTATATTGAACCTAAGCATTAGATACATTATTTGGTTGTGACCATGCTTTCACAAAAGGAAAGATAAAAGTTTTATGAAGTAGCTAGAGCTACAGAAACGGTAGCTTGATTTTGATATAAATAAGAAAATATATCATTATATGTGTGGAGTATATTATAAATTTTTGTAATAGGAGAGAATATGAAGAAAACTATAGGTAAATCAATTTTAGCTGCTATAGCTGTGGGTTTAGTATCTATAAGCTATGTATCCGCAGATACTGTTGATCAGTCTGTATCTAATAATAATTCTGAGGCCGTATCTAAGTCTAAAAATATTACGCCAAACATGAATAATGCTTCTCCGATTATACAAATACCAAGAACGCAATTAGTAGGCTGGCCTATGATGACTCA
>ERZ772909.1397-NODE-1397-length-13398-cov-7.163382_pt1 | contig 13398 bp, 9 predicted proteins | sample MGYA00511137_ERZ772909 | MGnify/ENA primary metagenome ERZ772909 (study PRJEB29015, sample SAMEA2738095) | human oral metagenome | biome: human oral; feature: human-associated habitat; material: saliva | place: China | collected 2270 ... | reverse complement strand
GGAGAGGCATATCGGGGAGCTGGGCGTGCGATGCCTTAGCACTCTAAATAGAGGGTAGGACTCTCCCGCAACAGCCTCTGATAGTGGAGCCGTACGAATCTATATCGGTCGTCAGGCTGACCTATATTGGTCCGCAGTGCGACCTATATAGATCACGAAGCGAACCTATATTGGTCGACTCACTGACCAATATAGGTTCGCCCCATCCCCTCCCGTGAAGGGGATACCTTTGCTCGTGTTAGCGATAGATAAGTTCGTGGAAGAGAGAGCGATCGAAGAGCTCCGTAGCGACCTCGTGCAGCAGCTCGGGCGTGAGGGCGGAGAGGCGCTCCTGAAGCACTTCGTCCGACTCAAACGTCCCCGTATGCAGGAAGCTCTTCCCCATCGAGAGGAAGTGCTGCTCCCTTTGCTCCGAGGCGACGATCATCTGACCACGTGTCTGACGTAGAGCCTGCTCCAGGGCTCGCTGCGTCAAGGGCTCAGCCACCAAGCGCGCCAGCTCGGCATAGACCAGCTCGATAGCCTCCGCTTCGGCGCGATGCGATGAGCCGAAGTAGACGGAGAAGAGCCCCGTATCAGTGTAAGGCGTGTAGTTACACTCGACATGATAGACCAGCCCACGCTGCTCACGCAGCTGCATATTCAGCCGGGCATTCATCCCGCTCCCGCCAAGGATACTCGCGAGAAGACTAAGTGCCAGACGCCGCGGATCATAGAGCGAATAAGCGGCACGCCCCAGCAGCACGTGGCTCTGCGCCGTATCCCGACGACGCACCACGCGACGCGCCTCCTTATTATATATAGGTATAGGGAGTGGCTCGGGAAGTGCGCTACTTGAGATGAGTGGCTGACCTTCGCCAGGGAAGGCCTGCTCCGCTACGGCGATCAAGTCGTCCATATCAAGCACACCACGGGCAAAGAGTACCATGCGCTCAGGGCGGTAGTAAGTGCGATGGAAGCGGCGCTGCGCCTCCACCGTGATGCGCCCCACCGAAGCCTCTGTACCGAGGATGGCATGCCCAAGACGGTGCGGGCGGAAGACCTGATCCTCGAACTCATCGAAGATCAGCTCCGAGGGGCTATCCTCATACGAATGGATCTCATCGAGGATGACCTCCTGCTCCTTCGCCCACTCCCGCTCGGGGAACGTGCTATGGGCTGCGATATCGAGGATCATGTGCAGCGAGCGCCGTGCATAGCGTGAGGGGGCGATGGCGTAGAGCATCGTCTCCTCCTTCGTCGTATAGGCATTCAGCTCTGCCCCCACGGACTCCATACGCTCGATGATCTGGCTCGAGGAGCGCAGGCGCGTGCCCTTGAAGAGCATATGCTCGATGCTATGCGCCAGCCCATGCCAGCGCAGGCCTTCGTCACGAGCCCCTACGCGCACCCCAAGGCCCACGTAGCTGACTGCCGCCTCGGGCTCTACCGAAGCGATGATCCTAAGCCCCGAAGGGAGCGTGTGCATCACACAATGAGTCATCTTCTTAAAGTTCTTTCGTTAGCGTAGACAAAGGTATAGCGTCTCCTACACATCTCCATAGGCACCCTACCAAGCGAATAATCAGAGCCTTATAAAGGTACGCCCCGTGGAATACTGATTTTTCCAACGAGATTAACTACATTTGGCGCATAGTAAAGGGCATTTGTACGCATTTATTAGGTCCGCCTCGCACCTGCAGCGTCACCATGAAGTACCCTGCTAGCGAGCATCTCGCAAGAAAATACGTATCACACAGAGGTATGAAAAACATCCTTATCATCGGCTCTACAGGCCAGATCGGGACCGAGCTCGCCATGACGCTCCGCCGACTCTATCCCGTAGTCGTGGCAGGGTACATCCCTGCAGCTCCTCCCAAGGGCGAGCTCCTCGAGACTGGTCCTTGTGAAGTGGTAGACATTACCAATCCCCAGCAGATCACCGAAGTCGTACGTCGCTACAAGATCGACACGATCTTCAATCTGGCAGCACTGCTGAGTGCTGTCGCCGAAGCCAAGCCGCAGCTGGCATGGCAGATCGGCCTCGGCGGTCTCTTCAACGTCCTCGAGGTAGCACGCGAGAATGGCTGTGCGGTCTTCACCCCCAGCTCTATCGGCTCCTTCGGCCCTGAGACACCGCGCGACATGACGCCACAGGACACCATCCAGCGCCCCAAGACCATGTACGGGGTGACGAAGGTCTCTGGCGAGCTCCTCAGTGATTACTATCAGAAGCGCTTCGGCGTCGACACTCGCTCCGTCCGCTTCCCTGGCCTTATCTCTAATGTTGCACCTCCGGGTGGTGGTACTACTGACTATGCTGTAGACATCTACTATGCCGCTGTACGCGAAGGTCGCTTCGCATGCCCCCTGCGCCCAGGCACCTATATGGACATGATGTATATGCCCGATGCCCTGCGCGCCTGCGTCGAACTTATGGAAGCAGACCCCACACGACTCATTCACCGCAATTCCTTCAACATCACCTCGATGAGCTTCGACCCCGAGGGTATCGCAGCCTCTATCCGTGAGGTGATCCCTACCTTCGAGATGACCTACGAGCTCGACGAACTCCGTCAGGGTATCGCTGACTCTTGGCCTAACTCCCTCGACGATAGCTGCGCTCGAAGCGAGTGGGACTGGAAGCCCCAGTACGACCTACCCGCCATGACGCGCGACATGATCGAGACCATCCGCCGCAAGGGATAGAGCCCTTCGCTCGCCCCACACGGCACCCCAGCAAGCAAAGCACACTACTTAGCAAGCTATACACGAAGAAACAAGGACTATGTTTAAGAACATGAAGAAGTACCTCGCTGAGGAACTTCAATCCATCGACGAAGCCGGCCTCTACAAGCGGGAGCGTATCATCACGACCCCTCAGACTGCCGACATCAAGATCAGCACGGGGCAGGAGGTCATCAACTTCTGCGCCAATAACTACCTCGGTCTCTCCGACCATCCTCGTCTGGTAGCAGCCGCTAAGGCCGCCATGGACAGCCACGGCTTCGGGATGAGCTCCGTCCGCTTCATCTGCGGTACGCAGGACATCCACAAGCAGCTCGAGCAGGCCATCGCTCGCTACTTCCACACCGAAGACACCATCCTCTATGCCGCCTGCTTCGACGCTAACGGTGGGGTCTTCGAGCCCCTCTTCGGCCCAGAAGACGCTATCATCAGCGACGCGCTGAACCACGCCTCCATCATCGATGGCGTACGCCTCTGTAAGGCCCAGCGCTACCGCTACGAAAATGCGAATATGGAAGACCTGGAGCGCGTACTCCAAGAAGCCCAGTCTGCTCGCTTCCGCATCATCGTCACCGACGGTGTCTTCTCCATGGACGGCAATGTCGCTCCGATGGATAAGATCTGCGACCTGGCGGACAAGTACGATGCACTCGTCATGGTCGACGAATGCCACTCGGCAGGGGTCGTCGGCCCCACGGGTCGTGGCGTCGCAGAGCAGTTCAACTGCTACGGCCGTATCGACCTGCACACCGGTACGCTCGGTAAGGCCTTCGGTGGCGCTATCGGCGGCTTCACCACGGGCCCCAAGGAAGTCATCGATATGCTTCGTCAGCGCTCACGCCCCTACCTCTTCAGTAACTCCATCCCTCCCGCAGTCGTCGGCGCTGGCCTCGAAGTCTTCAAGATGCTCGAGGAAAGCGATGCCCTGCACACCAAGCTGATGGAGAACGTCGAGTACTTCCGCGACAAGATGCTCGCTGCTGGCTTCGACATCAAGCCCACCCAGTCAGCTATCTGCGCCGTGATGCTCTACGATGCTAAGCTCTCGCAGGAATACGCTGCACGCCTCCTCGAAGAAGGGATCTACGTCACGGGCTTCTACTACCCCGTTGTCCCCAAGGGCCAGGCACGTATCCGCGTACAGCTCTCCGCTGCACACGAACGCCACCACCTCGACAAAGCTATCGCTGCCTTCATCAAGGTCGGCCGTGAGCTCGGCACGCTGAAGTAGCCGCAGGCGCTACCGCCTCCACAAGACAAATCGTCCACGGACTGCCCCACGCAAGTAGGTGACAGTCCGTGGACGATCGCTTTTATCCAAGTGATAGTGCTCCTTCGCCCCGCACTTCCCACGCCAAACGACGGGCGAAAGCAAGGCGCCGGACACCCGTATATGCGCCTATAAACTTGCGTATATACGGCGATTTATTTTCGTATATGCGGAAATATTTTTTCGCATATACAGAAATATATTTGCGCATATACGGAAATTCCGCCCTGCCTACACGCTGGGGAACGTGCGCCTTAGCAAGCACCCCTCGATCCCCTTATACGACTTCGCCCCCGCGCTACGAGAGCACGGGGGCGAAGCTACTATTGGGAGGAAGTACGATTACTTATCCTTCTTGGGGACCTCGAGGTGCTTGGCTTCTTCGCTCTTAGCGACCTGGTCGTAGTATTCCTGGCTGTAGCCGGGGAAGTTGGGCGAGACGATCTGGCCGTAGCCGTTCTCTTCGAACTTGCCGTCCTTCTCCTTCTTGACGTTACCGTCCATGTACTTGACGAGGAGGTATTCACCGAGCTTCTTCCAGCGAGCGGTCGCCTCGTTGGCTACCTTACCGCAGACCTCCGTGAGGTAAGCGGTGGCCTGTGCGGGGCTGCTCTTCAGTAGCTCGAGAGCCTTAGCGTCGGTGTTCTTCACCAGGTCGACGTAGCTATCTTCCAGCTCCTTCTGCACGGGGCGGATGTCGCGGATCATAGGCTCATAGCGGTTGTACGCCATGTTAGCTACCCAGTTGTGGATCCAGAAGGCAGACGTCCAGCTGAACTCCGTCATGCTCCCGTTGCCACGGCGGTAGCATTCGGGGATCTCGGTGATGGAGGCGTACATAGGCGTGAGGACAGCCGTATTGGCATCGTCGACACCGAACCACAGGATACCACCGACAGCATCGGGCAGCCAGCTACGCATCTGAGCGATGAGCACGAAGCCCGTCTGCTGCGTAGCGATAGCGCGCTCGTTGAAGTACTCACGGCCTTCGCTCTTGAAGGTCATAGGACGCCAGCGGTAGGGGACCTTGTAGACACCAGCCCCGGGGTCGTTCGTCATCGAGAGCTCGGTGCCTTCGTAGTGGTTGCGCATCCCTTCGCGGACGTCAGCGAGGCTTACCTTGCGGTCGGGGATGATGTAGAGAGGCATGGGCTCTTCGGAAGCATCACCCATGATGTGCTTCTTGTACTTGTCCATGCTCTTATCGAAGGTGCGGAAGAAGCTCCATACACGGGCTTCGCAAGCACGCAAGCCGCTGAAGTCATAGGGGTTGTAAGCCTTCTGGAAGTCGAAGTCCTTATCCTTACCCTTGAACCATCCGTTCTCACGAGCTACGTTGACTACGTCCTTCTCGTACATACAGTTCTCCTTGTCGCCGAAGGGGATCTTGTGGATACGTGCCTGATTGGCGTGAGCTGCGATAGCGTCATCGGGGATGCGGATAGCTACCCACGTAGCGCCCTTCTTCTTGGGGCCCTTGCCGATAAGCTCCATGATCCAGACTTCGTTCTTGTCAGCGATGGTGAAGGACTCACCCGAGCTGTAGTAGCCGTGATCGCGGACGAGGTCGGTCATGACGCGGATCGCTTCGCGAGCTGAGCGGGAGCGCTGCAGAGCCACGTAGATGAGGCTACCGTAGTCCATGACGCCCGAGGGGTCGTGGAGCTCCTTGCGGCCACCCCAAGTACTCTCGGTGATGGCTACCTGATGCTCGTTCATGTTCCCCACGACGTTGTACGTGACGGGAGCCTGAGGGATATACCCAAGGGGCTTGCCCGTATCCCACTCGTGGATCTGAAGCATGAGGCCCTTGCCCCAAGCCTTAGCTGGATAATGTACGAGGTCGCCGTAGAGGGTGTGCGAGTCGGCCGAGTAGCTGATCATGACGGAGCCGTCGACCGAAGCCTTCTTGCCCACGATCAGGTCGGAGCAAGCCTCAGCAGACGGAGTAGCCCAGGCAGTGACAGCCAGGGCAAAGGCTGCGAGGAGTGTCGTTTGCTTCATAGTGTATTTGATGATGATAGTGATGAATAGCGAGCTAAATAACTATACCCTAAAGATACAAAAAGTTGCCCTTCGGCCGTACCCCCGTGTGGGAGACAGCCGAAGGGCAACTGATATTGGTCGTGCTAAGCGCTCGCTCTTAGAACTGCGACTGCAGCAGAGCGACCCACTTTTCGATACGTTCGTCGGTGAGGTCTGACTGGTTAGCTTCGTCGATGCAGAGACCGATGAGCTTGCCATCCTGTTCCGTTTCAGTAGCATCGTAGCTGTAGCCTTCGGGCTCGTAAGCACCGATGAAGGAGCAGCCCGTACCGGCGAGGCCTTCGTGGATCTTAGCCAGAGCTTCGCAGAAGCTATCGGGATAGCTGTCAGCGTCACCGCAGCCGAAGAGAGCGACCTTCTTGCCAGCGAGGCTCTGCTCAGCGAGCTTGGGGAGGAAGTCTTCCCAGTCGTCCTGGAGGTCACCGATACCCCACGTAGAGGAACCGAGGAGGAGGACATCGAAGGCAGCTGCATCAGCAGCGTCTGCGCCAGCGACATCATAGACATTAGCTTCTGCGCCGAGGGCCTTAGCCAGACGCTGTGCTACTTCGGAGGTAGAGCCCGTAGAAGAGCCGTAGAAAATACCGATCTTGCTCATTGTGCGATAGGATATTTTGTGTTAGTAGTAATTGTGTTTACTCTACAAAGATAAGAGAACTATTGGACTAAGCCACTACCTCTGTGATTAGCTATTCACTTCGGCGAAGAACTCCTCATTATCCTTGGTGCGGAGCATGAGGTTCTTGACGTTCTCCATCGCTTCGATGGGGTTCATCTCCGAGAGGACCTTACGCACAGACCACATACGGCTCTGGGTCGTCTGATCCTGCAGGAGGTCATCGCGACGCGTGCTGCTGGCCACGAGGTCGACGGCAGGATAGATACGCTTATTCGCCAGACGACGGTCGAGCTGGAGCTCCATGTTACCCGTGCCCTTGAACTCTTCGAAGATCACATCATCCATCTTCGAGCCCGTCTCCTGCAGGGCCGTAGCGAGGATCGTCAGGCTACCGCCACCGCGGATGTTACGCGCAGCACCGAAGAAGCGCTTGGGCTTCTGCAGGGCGTTGGCATCGACACCACCAGAGAGCACCTTACCCGAGGCAGGCTGTACCGTATTGTAGGCACGTGCCAGACGCGTGATGGAGTCGAGGAGGATGACGACATCCTGACCGCTCTCGACCATACGCTTAGCCTTGTTCAGCACGATCTCGGCGATCTTGACGTGGCGGTCAGCAGGCTCGTCGAAGGTCGAAGCGATGACCTCGGCATTGACGCTGGTCGCCATGTCGGTGACTTCCTCAGGACGCTCGTCGATGAGGAGGATGATCATATAGACCTCGGGGTGGTTGGCTGCGATAGCGTTAGCGATATTCTTCAGCAGGACGGTCTTACCCGTCTTGGGCTGTGCGACGATGAGACCACGCTGGCCCTTACCGATAGGAGCGAAGAGGTCGACGATACGCATCGCGATCTTGTCCTGTACAGCAGGAATATTGGTAGACTCGAGGCGGAACTTCTCATCGGGGAAGATCGGCGTGAGGTGGTCGAAGGGTACGCGGTCGCGCATCTCCGAGGGGGTACGCCCATTGACACGCGTGATCATATCGAAGGGGAAGTACTTATCGCCATCCTGTGGAGGACGGATGAAGCCCTCGACGAGGTCACCAGGGCGCAGGCTCCACTGCTTGATCTGGTTTGCCGAGAGGTAGATATCGTCAGGCGAAGGGAGGTAGTTGTAGTCCGCAGAGCGGAGGAAGCCGTAGCCGTCGGGCAGGATCTCCAGTACGCCGGAGCACTCGAGGATACCCGAGAAGTCGAACTCCTGCTGGGGGCGAGCGACGGCCTTCACAGCGGGCTGAGCCTTAGGCTCGGCAGGCTGATGTACCTGTACCTGATGTACCTGGGGCTGAGCCTGAGGCTGCTGCTGACGCACCTTGGGCTGGGGCTGAGGCGTATTGAGGGTAGGCAGGATCTCGTCGAGGACAGACTTGCTGTCCTTGTGGCGGAAGACCATGCGTGCGGGGCTCTGCGCAGGGGCTGCTGCGGGAGCTTCGCCTTCCTTAGCAGCTTCCGCTGCAGGTGTAGCATCAGCGACACGAGGCTCTACTGCGACAGCGGGGCTCTGAGCAGGCTTCGCGGCGGAGGCCGACGTACGGGCGCCACGGATAGGCTTGGGAGCAGGAGCTACCGTCTCCTCGACAGCGATCGCCTCAGGGTTCTTAGCATGCTCTTCGGAGGCCTTAGCTACGGCAGAGAGGGCTTGCTCACGTGCCAGCGCTTCAGCCTTAGAGGGGCGACCACGCTTGCGCTTTGGCTGCTCTACTTCGGGAGCGTCCTCCGAGGCTTCGGGGGCGTCATCAGCGGGAGCAGAAGAGGTAGCGGGGGTAGACTTGGGCGTTTCATGGGTAGACTCTTCGGCAGAAGAGGACTTGCGAGGGCGACCAGGCTTGCGCTTGACACTCGTCGTCTCAGCGACGGTGACGGCTTGCTGGTCCAGGATCTCGTAGATCAGTTCGCGCTTCTCGGGGAAGGCATCGGGAGAGAAGCCTATTTCTCGGGCGATCTCCTGGAGCTCCTCCAGTGTCTTGCTGGATAGCTCGGTGATATTGTATCGTTGCATATTGATTATGAATACGTACTATCCCCCGGGGGCGGGGGCTCCTTCAGGACGGATGTCATCGGGAGACTGATCGACACAAGGACTTTGGGTAGTAGGCTACGAGAGCGATGAGGGTGCGCCCTACAGACGCCCCTGACGACCCGAAGTGCTTGGGAGGGATCAGCCACCCAAGGGATAATATATCAGACTATAAATGGTAGCCAGAGGTGGCTACAGAGATGATGGTGAAGAGCCAAAAGCCAACCCCATCAAAGAATAACTTAGTGATGTAAGGGATATTGAGTGGGGGGAGCTTGTGTGATTGGGCTGGGATTCGAACCCAGGACCGATAGCTTAGAAGGCTATTGCTCTATCCAGCTGAGCTACCCAACCAATCCATTGGAGGGGTGCGGACTCTTATGCCCTACGGCATGACTATAACGGCGCACACGTCCTCTTAATTGTGGTGCAAAGATAGTCAAATATTTCGTTTGGCCCGTACCGCCCCCATAGGATGAGCGTCCTCTAAGCCTTACGGAGAATCTCGTAGAACTCCTCCGGAGTGCCTAAATGCTCGAGTAGTACCTGCACGGCAGAGGGTGGCAAGTAGTGCACCCGCGGGCGATAGCCTTGGGCACGTAGCTGGGAGAGTAGCTCGGGGTCGTGGCGAATGAGCGCACGCAGGGAGCGGGAGGCTCCCGTAGCGGTCTTCTGTGGGAAGTAGAGACAGGCAAGCTCCTTGACCGTATAGGCACGGAAGATGAGGGAGGGCACGCTGGACTGGACAGCGGCAGACGAAGAGATGATAGGTGTTTTCATCGTCGTGTGGTATGAATAAAATGAATAAATGTAGGCCGGAGCGCTCCGCTTCTTCCTGCCCCCTACCCTGCCAGCATACGTATATATAAGGAGGAGCTGGGCGAGGTGAAGGGTACCAAAAGAGAACTTCGAGCAGGACTCCACGACAAAGTAAAGGCAAATACTCCGCCCCTCCAAGGAGCCGACTAAATAAATATTTTGACGAACGTAAGTACCTCGTCCCCTATCACTTATACGCCCCGCATCCACCTCCTCGAGGCCCGAACCTTTCTCCTAATCGCACGCCCCATCTCCGCCACTCAAAGCCCCCTCTCGGGGAGCAAATCGCTAAGCCCCTATCTATACAGACGCTGACACAGTGCCCTGCGATACGCACCGCATAGCGGTACCATACAGGCGCATTTCTGCGGAGGGAAAAGCTGGAAGTAATAATGGTATGAACTCCTACGCATACGAGGAAAACCTACAGATCTACGGAGGATTCATTCGGTCTACGTACGTAGATCTAAGGACTACGTGCATGGGCATTTGGATTTAGATACCTGGCCGATAAGACTACGTACGTGGATAGAGAAATACCACTACGGGAAGCTGCATACTTCCTCGCGAGACTACCACCTTTCCCGCTACTGAATAAGAAAAACCGCTGTGATGGATGAAGGCCTTGCCCGTAGCATGAGGAGGAAGAAATACCTAAAAATGAGGATTGCAGGAGGTGGGGAAAGCACGTACCTTTGTCCCTGTATGCTGGGGCTACTGAGTACCATCCCCAGTCCATCTCTCACCTGCAACGGAACGACACAACAGAAAGACGATGACACGACACGCCTGCTTCCGCTCCCTCTCCCTCGGAGCGCTCACCCTCACACTCCTATTAGGCTCATGCCAGGGAGCCCAGAAAGCCACCACAGCTGAAGACAAACACCACCTCCAAGGCACCGAATGGTGCGACAGCACGGGTATCTTCACCCTCCACTTCAATAGTCCCGAGGACGTCGAGCTAAGCCTGAACTACGAGGGCTCTCCTATGGGTACCCTGACGTATGACATCCCCTGCCACTTCGCTGGCGACACGATTTATATCGATGACTATTCGAAGACCACACCCTTCGGGAAGATAACCATCCTCCGCTCCTTCCGCGGTATCATCCGCGGGACATCCATCTCCGCAGGCTTCGTCACCTCGGATGCCGAGGTCGCTCCAGGCTCGACCTTCCCCACCTTCACCGAGCTGCCCCTGCAGGAGGTCATCTTCAACAAGAAGTCTTAGCGCACACACCTCCCCCGCACGATCATCCAACGTATAGCACCTAACCCCCGAAAGCCCAGGACAGGCTATCGGGGGTTATTACTTTCCCGCCCGAAAGAAAGAAATGCGAAGGCGTGTACCATATATTTGTACACTTCAAAAGAAAGTGCTTATATTTGCAGTGTAATAATCATCCATTACACCGCGAACTTCTTATGAAACGCCTTCATCTACTCCTCACCGCCCTCGCACTGGGCACGGGAAGCACCTTCGCTCAGAGCACAGGCGACGCACGACTCCAGGGCAGACTCCTGCGCGCAAGCGACCGCCAAGCCATCGACATGGGCAACGCGCTACTGCGCCGGCTCCCCGACAGCACCCTCGTCACGGGTGTCGTGACCGACTCCCTCGGCACCTTCTCCCTCACGGCCTCCGCTGGCACCTACCTCCTCGAGCTCCGTGCTCTGGGCTACCAAGGTCAGTACAAGACCATCACCCTCCCCGCCACAGGCCTTGACCTCGGCGAGCTGCTCCTCAGCGAAGAGACCCAGCAGCTCCGAGGTGTCGAGGTGCGTGGCCGCCGCCCTATCATCACCCGTCAGGCAGACCGCCTCGTCTTCGACGCCCAGCAGATCAGCGCTGGTGCACAGAATGCCCTCGATGTCCTCAAGCGCACCCCCGGGCTCAGCGTCTCCGATCAAGGCATCTCCATCATCGGTCGTGGTAAGGCAATCGTGCTCATCAATGACAAGCGCGTACGCCTCTCGGGCGAAGCTCTCACGGGTCTACTGCGCTCCTACAACCAGGCCGACATCGCTGAGGTACAAGTCCTCACCACCCCACCAGCCAAGTATGAGGCGGAGGGCAATGCTGGTGTGCTGAACATCGTGATGAAGAAAGCTCAGAACGACTACTTCGGTGGGAGCATCTCGGCTAATGCCTCGCTCTACAAGGGCCGCATCAGCCCCAGCCTCTCGACAGGGCTCAACTACAAGCAGGGCCGTGTATCTGCCTCGCTCAACCTCGACGGCCCCCTCTCGAGTATCGTAGGGAACTTCGACACCTACCGTACCGCTCCCTCGACGCGACTCTATTCAGAAAGCACCTCCCTCTTCGACTACAAGGGGCGTGGCATCAATGTCAGAGGCGGCCTCGACTACACGATTAACCCCGAGCTCACAGTAGGCTTCACCGCCACCTATGCGCCCAGCAGAAAGCAGATCGACCGCACGAACGAGACGCGCAACTATACCATCCGCCCCGATGGTAGCCAGGACCTCCAGCTCCGCCTACCAGGAGGCGCGTCAGAGAAGGACCATGGTGCCTACACCGCACTCAACCTCCACCTCGAGAAGACCTTCGCCAAAGCCCCAGGGCGCAAGATCTCATGGGATGCTGACTACGTAGGCTCACGTACCTCCACAGACGGCTACTTTGCCTCCACGGGCTACCTCGCCACAGGAGCTCCAGCACCAGGCTCGGACTTCGCCTACCGGAGCAATAAGGGGCAGCGCGTACACTCCTACCTGACGAACGTCGACTTCACCCTGCCCTTAGGGAAGACGATCCTGGCCTTCGGGGCAAAGGGTACCTGGAGCCGCACAGACAACCACAACGAATACTTCGCCCACACGACCCTCGGCGCACGCACCGATGCCATCCTCTTTGACGAGCACGTCTACGCCCTCTACACTGACGTCACCCAGCCACTCTCTGCCAAGTGGAACCTCCGCGGGGGTCTGCGTATGGAGTACACCCACACCGATGGGAAGGTACAGGGCCACACCGCACTCAAGACGCGCGACTATCTGAATATCTTCCCCACCATCTATCTCGGCTTCACGCCCAGTGAGCGCCATGCCCTGAACCTCGAGGGGACGATCCGCCTCGACCGCCCGCACTTCAGCCAGCTATCTCCCTATCCCCAGTATGAGAACCAGTACAGCACCATCGCGGGCAAGGAAGACCTGCGCCCCGAGAAGCAAGGCTCACTCACCCTCGGCTACACCCTCGACGGCTCGCTGAACTTCCAGGCCTTCGCTAACTACAACTGGGATGGCATCACCATGGTAGCGATGATGAATCCCGTGACGAGTGAGGTACGCTATCAGAGCGACAATGCTGAGACTCAGTATAATGTCGGGCTGCTGAATAGCTACTTCTTCCACTCGCTCCCCTTCCTGCAGTGCTACATCAGCCATCAGGTCGGCTACACTATCTCCCACATTGACCACGACGGCCGACGACTCAGCTCAGACAAGGGACTCTCCTATAGCGCAAGCCTCAACGGTACGCTCTTCCTCAACCGCACGAAGACCCTCACGGGGAACTTCTATCTGAACTACATGAGCCCCGAGGTCTCTGGTGGCGCACGCACACATAGCCGCATCTACACTGGCCTGATCCTCAACTATAGCCTCCTCAAGGGACACCTCCGTCTGAGCACTGGCGTCATGAACCTCGCTTCGCCCGACTACCGCACGACCCTCACCACCGAAGGCAATAAGATCGAGATCATCAACATGACCATGCGCAATATGCTTATGGCCAGCGTGACCTATACCTTCGGTGCTCACCTCCAAGGCAAGCAAGCCAGCAAGAATGCCGAGGCGATGCGCTCCCGCTTCTAAGCGCACAGCGCTCGCGCTCCCCATACGACCCAAATGCAGCAGCCCCCGCCACTCC
>ERZ772909.1396-NODE-1396-length-13406-cov-3.713055_pt1 | contig 13406 bp, 11 predicted proteins | sample MGYA00511137_ERZ772909 | MGnify/ENA primary metagenome ERZ772909 (study PRJEB29015, sample SAMEA2738095) | human oral metagenome | biome: human oral; feature: human-associated habitat; material: saliva | place: China | collected 2270 ... | reverse complement strand
AAGAAAAAACAAAAATATGAAAATTTTAATTTAATTAGTATTTAATTTGTATTTTTATAAAAAATATAAATTATAAAATAAAGTATTTAGATAAGTGATAAAAAATCTTTTAAAAAGTAAATATTTTGAGTTATGCTTTGTAAGTATAAAAAAAGAAAAAATATATTTTTAGAATAAAATATGATAAAATAAATAAAATATTTTAGTATAAAAGAGGGCGATTATAAATGAAAAATACAATTTTTGATTATTTAAAATGGCGTGGAGATTTGAGTTTTGAGATTGATAAATTTAATAAAATAGATGCACTTATTTTATCTAGATTAGTTTATATTCCGTTTGACAATATGATTAAAAATGAAATGGTTTTAGAGAAGATTTTAAAAAAATTTTTAAAATCAAGAGAAAATTTAGAAAATGTTATTATGGAAAATGATATAAAACTTGTAAAAAAAATATTAAAGTGTGAAAGATTTAATAATTTAAAAATTTCAAATTATATAAATAAAATTGATTTAGAGGTAGAAAAACAATTTTGTGCGATGACAATAAAAATAAATGAAAACTTGAAAATTGTAGTTTTTAGTGGGACAGATAATACAGTAGTTGGATGGAAAGAAGATTTTAATATGAGTTTTTTAACTCATGTTCCGGCACAATTAGAAGCTGTAACATATTTAAAAAAAGTAATGGAGGAAGATAATCTAAATATTATTTTAGCCGGGCATTCAAAAGGAGGAAATTTATCAGTGTATTCTTCAATTTTTGTAGATGAAAAATATAAAGATAAAATAATAAAAATTTATAATTTTGATGGACCAGGATTTAATGAAGAAATAATAAATAATGTTGAATATGAAAAAATATTAGATAAGATAGAAACATATATACCAAAAGGGTCTGTTGTTGGAATTTTATTGGAAAGAAAAGAAATTCCTAAAATTATATTGAGTAATGAGAAATTAATAATGCAACATGATTTGTATTCGTGGGAAATAGTAAGGACAGATTTCTTATATGTAAATGATTTGTCAAAAGAGAGTAAAATGTTAATGAAAAATATACAACTATGGTTAAATAATGTTTCAGCTGAAGAAAGAAAAGAATTTATAGATACGTTGTTTAATTTGATATTGAACATAAATACGGACATGAAAGAAATAATAAATAATTGGCAACAAAGTTTGAAAGTAATTACTAAAGCGAGTCAAGATCCTGTATTTAAAGATATGTTACAAAAAAGTATAAAAATATTCGTAGACTCTGTATTTAAAAAAGATAAAAATATAGAGGAAGAATAGTAAAAAATGGAGTTAATTCCAAACTTTCACTATTTATAACTGTGGTTAAAGATTTTAAGTCTATTAATTGAGGTGAAATTGAAACTGCCATAGTGTAAGATAAAAATCTTCCAATTATAGTTGAAATATAAGAAATTAATGTTGTAATAGAAAGTAATTTACCTGCTCCTTGAGTTAAATCAGCAATACCTGAAACTACAAATCCTATAATCATTAGTGGAATTATAAATGATAAATATTTGCTAAACAGACTAGAAAATGTAAAAACTACTCTAATAATAGGTTCTGGTAAAACTGTAAAATACCTAGAATAATAGCTATAATTAATCTAGATACAAGTCCAAATTAAGTTTTTTGTCATAAAATTATCCTTTTTTATATAATAATTTGTATTATAACATATAAAATAACATAAGAAAAGGAGCTTTTATTTAAAAAGAAAAGAGGTAAATTGTAAAGAAGTATAGTGTAAATTTTTATAAGTACTATAAAATAATCTTTTAAGAAAATTATTGAAATTAAAGTAAAAAATTAGTATAATAAATATGGAAAGATAATAATTTTAAATATGGAAGGACGAAATAATATGAAAAAAAGACCAGTAGTTTTAGTAATTTTAGATGGTTGGGGAATGAATCACCACAACAATGAAGTTGATGGAGTTAAATTAGCTAACCCAATTAATTTTAATAAATTTAAAAAAGAGTATCCATACACTGAATTAAGAGCGGATGGAGAATTTGTAGGATTGCCGGAAGGACAATTTGGGAATTCAGAAGTAGGACATTTAAATATTGGAGCAGGAAGAGTTGTTTATCAATTATTACCAAAAATATCAAAAGAAATAAGAGAAGGTTTAATTTTAAATAACGAGCCATTATCAAATGTTATGACTAAAACAAAAGAAAATGGAAAAGCTTTACATATAATGGGATTAATGTCAGATGGAGGAGTTCATGCTCATATTAATCATATTATAGGATTAGTAGATATGGCTAAACAAAAAGGGTTAGAAAAAGTGTATGTTCATGCAATTATGGATGGAAGAGATACTGCCCCTGAAAGTGGAGTAGACTATTTAGCTCAATTGGAAGAAGGGTTGAAAAATATTGGATTAGGACGAGTTGCTACAATAGTTGGAAGATATTATGCAATGGATAGAGATAATAACTGGGATAGAGTAGAGCAAGCATACAATGCAATTATAGCGGGAGAAGGAGAACATGCAGCAACATCTAATGAAGCTATAAAAAATTCTTATGCAAATGGAGTAACAGATGAATTTGTTAAAGCTACAAAAATTGGAGAAATTGTAAAAGTAGAAGATGGAGATGGAATTATTTTTGCAAACTTCAGACCAGACAGAGCAAGACAATTAACTAGAGCGATTATTACTTCAGATTTCACAGGATTTGAAAGAAAAGTAGCTCCAAAAGTAAACTTTGTATGTATGGCACAATATGATTCAACATTTGATGCTCCAGTAGCATATCCGCCAACAAAAATTGTAAATGGATTTGGAGAAGTAGTTTCTAAAGCTGGATTAACTCAAGTTAGAACTGCTGAAACTGAAAAATATGCTCACGTAACATTCTTCTTTAATGGAGGAGTGGAAGAACCATATCCAGGAGAAATTAGATTATTATCTGATTCACCAAAAGTTGCAACATATGACTTACAACCAGAAATGAGTGCTTATGATGTTAAAAATAACTTAATTAAAGAGTTAAACAAAGGACATGTAGACACTGTTATATTAAACTTTGCAAATCCTGATATGGTAGGACATACAGGGAATGTAGAAGCGGTTATGGAAGCTTGTCAAGCAGTAGATAATTGTACAGGACAAATTGTTAGAAAAGTATTGGAATTAGATGGAGCAGTATTAATAACTGCAGATCATGGAAATGCAGACTTATTAGTAAACCCTGAAACTGGAGAACCACATACAGCTCATACTGTAAATCCTGTTCCATTAATCTTTATTTCAAATGATATGAAAGATGCAAAATTAAGAACAGATGGGAAATTAGCAGATATTACACCGACAATGTTAGACTTATTAGGAATAGAAAAACCAGTTGAAATGGATGGAGAAACATTAATAATTAAATAATCTGAATAGGAAAAGTCTTAGAAATTAAGGCTTTTTTTATTTAAAAAATAATAAATAATGATAAATAATTAAAAAACACTAGAAATCATATAAAAAATAGTGTAAAATATATAGCAAATATAATTTAAAATAAAATGTATAAAAGGAGTAACAATATGATAGAAATGATATTACCTGATGGTAGTAAAAGACAATTAGAGAAAGCTATGACAGTAGTAGAATTTGCAAAAACAATAGGATCTAGCTTAGGGAAATCAACTGTTGGAGCAATAATTGATGGAGTACAAGTTGATCCAAGTTATGTTATAGAAAAATCAGGAGAAATACAAATAATTACAGCAACAAGTGAAGAAGGAATAGCAATTATAAGACATAGTGCCGCACATATAATGGCTCAAGCTGTGCAAAGATTATTCCCAAATACAAAAGTTACAATAGGACCAGTTATAGAAAATGGATTTTTCTATGATTTTGATCCGGAAAAACCGTTTACAGAAGAAGATTTAGAAAAAATTGAAAAAGAAATGGAAAAAATTGTAAAAGAAAATTATCCATTTATAAGAAGTGAGATGACAGCCGAAGAAGCTAAAAAATATTTTGCTGAAAAAGGAGAAACTTATAAAGTTGAAATAATTGAAGATTTAGGTGCAGAAAAAGTAAGTATTTATCAAGAAGGAGAATTTGTAGATTTATGTAGAGGAACTCATATTCCATCAACAGGATTTTTAAAAGCTTTTAAATTAATGTCAACAGCTGGAGCTTATTGGAGAGGAAATTCTAATAATAAAATGTTACAAAGAATTTATGGAGTAGCATTTGGAAGTAAAAAAGAATTAGATGAATATTTAACAATGTTAGCTGAAGCAGAAAAAAGAGATCATAGAAAATTAGGTAAACAATTAGATTTATTCTTCTTAGATGAACATGGGCCTGGATTCCCATTCTTTATGCCAAAAGGAGTAGAATTATTCAATAAATTACAAGAAGTTTGGAGAGTAGAGCATAAAAAGAAAAATTATAAAGAAATTAAAACACCGATAATGTTAGACAAAGAATTATGGGAAATTTCTGGACACTGGTTTAATTATAGAGAAAATATGTATACATCAGAAATTGATGAAAAAGAATACGCAATTAAGCCAATGAACTGTCCAGGATCAATAATTGCATATAAAAATAATTTACATTCATATAAAGATTTACCATTAAAATATGGTGAAATGGGATTAGTTCATAGACATGAATTTAGTGGAGCTTTACACGGATTGATGAGAGTTAGAGCGTTTACACAAGATGATGCCCATGTATTCTGTACAGAAGAACAAATTGAAGAACAAATTATTGAAATTATTGATTTATATGATAAATTTTATACATTGTTTGGATTTGAATATAATATAGAGTTATCAACTAAACCAGAAAAAGCGATTGGTTCGGATGAAATTTGGGCAATGGCTGAAGCTAAATTAGAATCAGCTTTACAACATAAAGGAATTGCATACAAATTAAATCCAGGAGATGGAGCGTTCTACGGACCAAAAATTGACTTTAAAATGAAAGATTCAATTGGAAGAATTTGGCAATGTGGTACAATTCAATTAGATTTTAATTTACCAACAAGATTTGAAATGAGTTATATTGGATCGGACGGAGAAAAACATGAGCCGGTAATGATTCATAGAGCAATGTATGGAAGTTTAGAAAGATTTATTGGAATTTTAATTGAACATTATGCAGGAGCGTTCCCAGTTTGGTTGGCACCAGTTCAAGTTAAAGTTTTAACAATTTCTCAAGAACAAGTTTCTTATGCTGAAGAAGTTGTTGCTAAATTACAAGAAGTTGGAATTAGAGTAGAATTAGATACGAGAGAAGAAAAAATAGGTTATAAAATTAGGGAAGCAAATGGAGAGAAAAAAATACCAGTACAATTAGTTTTAGGTAAAAATGAAATGGCTAATAATGAAGTAAATGTTAGAAGATTTGGATCTCAAGATAGTACGACAATGTTATTAGATGATTTCATAAAAGAAATTGTAAAAGAATCTAAAGTTCCATTTGGTAAATAATTTTAAATGACAGATAGAATATTTGAGAATATAGTAAAGTATATTAAATGGAGATGATATTATGAACTATGATGATTTTGAAAAAGAAATATATGGGAATGACACAAAATATATGAATTATGAGGAATTAGAAGCATTAGCAGGAAGTAAGGTAAAAGGAAGTTTGTTGTGGATGGTATTTGGATTGATAATAACAGGGATAACAGGATATTTTACAATAACTAATATATATAACTCAGAAGTATTAGTAAATAATTTTTCAGTTTTCTTGTATATTGCTTTAGGTCTTGAAGTGATAACTGTTTTAGCTTTTTCAGCTATGGCATTTAAAGCTAGTAAATTTACATTAAGAGCAATGTTTATGTTTTATTCGTTATTAAATGGAGTAACATTATCAACATTATTTTTAGCTTATGATTTATATAGTATTTTGTATGCTTTTTTAGGAACAGTAGTGTTATTTGCAGTATTAGCAATTTATGGATATGTTACAAATGAAGATTTAAGTAAATATAATTCAATTTTATTAGCAGGACTTTGGGCATTAATAATTATGGGGATAATAAATATTTTTATGAGAAGTGATGGATTAATGTGGATTTCTTCAATGCTAGGAGTTGTTGTGTTTATTATATTTATTGCAGTAGATGTAAATAGAATAAAAAATCAAGTTATTGAGTATGGATTGACAGAAGATTTAGCAATTATTGATAAAATAGAAATTTTTGGTGCATTACAATTATATTTAGATTTTATAAATTTATTTATTTACATTTTAAGATTAGTTGGAAGAAGAGATTAATACGAAAGGGTTATCGTTTGGTAGCCCTTTAATAAATATTTTAGGAGGAAATAAAATGAAAAGAAAAATTGAATGTGTGGAAGAATTTCACAAAATTTATAAATTAGGAAATTCAAAAGATCCGATAGGGAAATTAGAAAATAATAAAGAAAAATTAAGATTTGATTTAATGAAAGAGGAAAATGAAGAGTATTTAGAAGCGGCAGCAAAAGGAGATATCGTAGAAGTAGCAGATGCGTTAGGTGATATGCTTTATATTTTGTGTGGGACAATTATAGAACACGGAATGCAAGATTTAATTGATGAAGTTTTTGAAGAAATTCATAGAAGTAATTTATCTAAACTGGATGAAAATGGAAATCCTATATATAGAGAAGATGGAAAAGTTATAAAAGGACCTAATTATTTTAAACCAGATATAAAAAAAATAATAGAAAATTTTAAAAAATAGTTGACAGAAATATTAAATTATGATAATATTACTGAGTAATTAATGCGGGTGGATGTCCGAACGGCTAAGGGACCGGTCTTGAAAACCGGCGAAATCGCAAGATGTCTGGGTTCGAATCCCAGTTCACCCGCCATTTTATGCCCAGATAGCTCAGTCGGTAGAGCAAGGGACTGAAAATCCCTGTGTCCGTGGTTCGATTCCGCGTCTGGGCACCATTTCTTTATAATATATTTTAAAACACTTTTAGAGGTGTTTTTTTTTTTTTTTTGAAAATGATAAAATTAAAATAATTTCATATATGGAAAGGTATACAAAGTAAAAATTATTAAAATTTAGGAAATTATTTTTACTTAAAGATTATATAAATATGTTAGAAAAAATGTTTTGACTTATATTATAGTTTGAAAAAAATTATATAAAATACAAATTAAATTTTATCAAATATTCAAAAAATTTGATTGACAAAATAATAAAAAAAAGGTAAAATATTTTGGGATTTGTTCTCCCAAACTTTAATTTGATATTTAATGAAAGGAGAGTATGAGCTTATATAAAATTAGTATAAACTTATACTAAAAAGATGAAAGAAGAGAAAAAAAAGAAAATGCTGAAATACTTATTACAAATAATAATAGTATTATTCGGAATTAGCTTTTTTACATTTTGTTTAATTTATATTTCACCTGGTGATGCAGCTGAAATAATGTTAACAGAATGTGGACAACTTCCGACACCTGAATTACTAGCTCAAACTAGACATGAGTTAGGATTAGATCAACCATTCTATGTTCAATATTGGAGATGGTTATCAAATTTATTATTACATGGAGATTTTGGAAAATCTTATTCGCTTAGAATACCAGTAATAGCTAAAATTCAAAGTGCATTTATTCCAACATTATCATTATCGTTATTATCTTTATTATTTATGTGTATAATATCATTTCCATTAGGGATTTTAGCGGCAGTAAAAAAAGATAAATGGCAAGATTATTTAGTAAGAGGATTAACGTTTTTTGGAATGTCGGTACCGAGTTTTTGGACAGGATTAATATTCTTAATTATCTTTGGTGTTTCGCTTAAATGGGTTGCAGTTTCAGGAGGAAAAACAGATTTAAAATCTATGATTTTGCCAGCTTTAACAATAGCAATATCAATGTCGGCGAGATATACAAGACAAATAAGACATATTTTTATTGAAGAATTAGGGAAAAGTTATGTTAATGGAGCTAGAATGCGTGGAATAAGAGAAAAAGACATTTTATGGAAACACGTATTGCCAAATGGAATGTTGCCTTTAGTTACCTTGTTAGGTTTATCATTGGGAGCACTTTTAGGTGGGACAGCTGTAGTTGAAATAGTTTATAATTACCCTGGAATGGGAAGTATGGCAGTCAAAGCTATTGGGCATAGAGATTATCCTTTGATACAAGCTTATGTATTAATAATTGCATTTTTATATTTATTAGTAAATATTACGGTTGATTTGTCATATAAATATTTAGATGCGAGAATAGAGGAGGTTGTTTAGTTGGATAAAGCAAAAAGCCTTGTAAAAAAATGTAAAAAAAATGTAAAAAAAATACAATTAATAACATTTTTGATATTAGCGATATTAGTTGTTGTTGTAGCTGTTTTAGCACCATATATTGTTCCAAAAGATCCGTTTTTAGCTGAAATGGGGAAAAGTTTACAAAAACCATCAGCAGAACATATATTTGGGACAGATATATTAGGAAGAGATTTGTTTTCAAGAGTAATTTATGGGTCAAGATATTCGTTATTTATTACATTAATTTTAGTTGCAACAATATTTATTGTTGGAACATTTTTAGGAGTAATAGCTGGATATTTTGGAGGAATAGTAGATATGATAATTATGAGGATTGGAGATATGATGATTGCATTTCCAGGACTTATATTGGCAATTGCAATTGCAGGTTTACTAGGACCAAGTGTGTCAAATGCTATTATAGCAATATCTTCTGTAGCTTGGACAAAATATGCAAGATTATCAAGAAGTATGGTTATAAAAGTTAAACAAGAATTATATGTTGAAGCAGCAAAAGTAACAGGAACAAAAGATTTTAAAATATTATTAAAATATATCATTCCGAATATGATAACTTCTATGATAGTTACCGCAGTTTCAGATTTAGGAATATTAATGTTAGAAGTGGCAACGTTATCATTTTTAGGATTTGGAGCACAGCCACCTATTCCGGAATGGGGAGCTATGTTAAATGAAGGTAGAACTTACTTAGCTAAAGCGCCTTGGATTATGATGTATCCAGGTATTGCTATAGTTATTGTAGTTGTAATATTTAATATGCTTGGGGATAGTGTAAGAGATTTAATTGATGAAAAATAAAAATATATAAAAAGGAGTTTAGAAAATGTTAAAAAAGAGTAAATTATTAGTTTTATTTAGTATGTTATTAGCTTTAGTAGTAGCATGTGGCGGAAGTAAAGATGGTGGAACTGTAAGTAGCACTCCAAAAGATGAATTAGTTGTAGGAGTGACATCATTTGCAGATACTTTAGAGCCCACAGATCAATATTTCGCATGGGTAATTACTCGTTATGGAGTAGGGGAAGGATTAACAAAATTTGGAGAAAAAGGTGAATTACAACCTTTACTAGCTGAAAGTTGGACATTAAGTAATGATAAATTAGAATGGACATTCAAAATAAGAGATAATGTTAAATTTTCAAATGGAACACCTTTAACTGCTGAAAGAGTTAAAACTTCACTAGAAAGAGTGTTTGAAAAAAATGGTAAAGCAAAAGGATATTTTAAATATAAAAGTATAGTAGCTGATGGACAAAATTTAACAATAAAAACAGAAAAGCCTGTAGCTATTTTACCTGAAATTTTAGCTGATCCGATGTTCTTAATAGTAGATACAACTGCTAACACAGAAGAATTTGCACAAAAAGGACCTATAGCTACTGGACCATTTGTAGTTCAAGAATTTAAACCAGGAGAATATACAGTAGTTGTAAGAAATGAAAATTATTGGGATGGAAAAGCTAAATTAGCAAAAGTAACATTTAAAGATATAAATGATCAAAACACTAGAGCTTTAGCGTTAAAATCAGGAGAAATTGATGTTGCGTATAATTTAAAAGTAGGAAATCAAGCTGATTTTGAAGGAGATAAAAATATTGAAACTCAAAGTTTAAAATCTTTAAGAAATACATATGCTTTCATGAATGAGACAGGAGCATTGAAAGATAAAGTTTTAAGACAAGTTTTAATAAGTGGAGCAAATAGAGAAAGTTATACACAAAACTTATTACACGGAGGAGCTTCAGCAGGGAAAGCACCAGTTCCACCGACATTAGATTATGGATTTGATCAATTAAAAGATGAAAATGCTTATAATCCTGAAAGAGCGAAAAAATTATTGGTAGATGCAGGTTATAAAGATGTTGATGGAGATGGATTTGTTGAAAAACCTGATGGTTCTAAATTAGACTTAAATTTTGTAATTTATACAAGTAGAGAAGAATTAGGAGTTTATGCTCAAGCACTTCAAGCTGATATGAAAAATTTAGGAGTAAAAATAACATTAAACCCAGTAAGTTATGAAACATTATTAACAATGAGAGATGCAGGGAAATTCGATTTATTAATTTGGAATGTATTAGCAGCAAATACTGGAGATCCAGAAACATTCTTAAGACAAAACTGGCATTCAAAAGAAATTACTAATCAAGCTAAATATTCTAATCCAGAAGTTGATAAATTGATTGATGGGTTAGGGAATCAATTTGATAAAGCACAAAGAAAAGCAGATATTATAAAAATTCAACAATATATTATGGACGATGCTGCAACATTATTCTTTGGATATGAAACAACTTTCTTATACAGTAATAAAATTGTAACAGGATTAAAAATGTACCCAATGGATTATTACTGGATAACAAAAGATGTAGCTAAAAATTAATTATGAGAGGAGATATACTAAATATTTTAGTATATAAAATATGTTAGAGATTAAGAATTTGTCTATACAATATGGAGATAAAAAACCAGTCGTAGAAAATTTTTCTTTATCATTAAAAAAAGGTGAAATAATAACAATTGTTGGAGAGAGCGGTAGTGGAAAATCTACTGTTCTTTCTGCTATATTGGGATTACTTCCGAATGATGGTAAAGTTGTGAACGGCGATATTATATATAATGATGAAAGTTTATTAAATAAAAGTATTCAACAATGGCGTAAAATTAGAGGGAAAAAAATAACAATGATTTCACAAGATTCAGGTGGAACATTAAATCCAATAAGAAAAATAGGAAAACAATTTATTGAATATATCCAAACACATTCAAATTTAACAACTGAGGCATCTGAAAAAAAAGCAATGGAATTACTTGAAAAAGTAAATCTAAAAGATCCAGAAATAATAATGAAAAGCTATGTTCATCAACTGTCTGGAGGAATGAAACAAAGAGTTGGAATAGCTATGGCACTTACATTTGAGCCAGAAATTATACTAGCTGATGAACCGACAAGTGCATTGGATGTAATTACTCAAGCTCAAATTGTTAAGGAAATTATAAATTTGAATAAAAATAGTGAAACAGCAATATTAATGGTTACTCATAATTTAGGGGTTGCGGCGTATATGTCAGATAAAATAATCGTTATGAAAAATGGAAAGATTGTAGATGCTGGAAGTAAAGATGAAGTAATAAAAAATCCAAAAAGCGAGTATACAAAAAAATTATTAGATTCAGTTCCGGAAATAGGAGGTAAGAGACTTGTTTAATGAAAATGAAATAATAATGGAAGTTAAAAATCTTACTAAAATTTATCCAAAAGATAATGGGAAAAAAGTTATTGCATGTAATAATATTAATTTAAAGATAGAAAAAGGTAAAACTTTTGGAATTGTTGGAGAGTCAGGTTCAGGAAAATCAACGCTTGTAAAAATGCTGATGGATTTAGAAAAACCGACAGAAGGTGAAATTTTTTATCGTGGAAGAAATATTACACACTTTACGCCTAAAGAAGTTTGGGAAAATAGACAAAATATTCAAATAGTCTTTCAAGATCCTTGGTCAGCTTTCAATCCAAAAATGAAAGTACTTGATATTTTGACAGAACCTTTAATGAATTATAAAAGACTTGAAAAAAAACAAAAGGAAGAAAAAGCAAAAGAATTATTGAAAATGGTAGATTTACCAGAAGATTTTATACATAAATATCCACAAAATATGAGTGGAGGACAAAGACAAAGATTAGGTATTGCAAGAGCATTATCGTTAGAGCCAGAAATATTAATATGTGATGAAGCTACAAGTGCGTTAGATGTGTCAATTCAAAAAAATGTAATAGAGTTATTAATTAAATTACAAAAAGAAAAAGGAATAACTATAATATTTATAGGTCATGATATTGCCTTAGTAGATAGTTTTGCACACAAAATAGCTGTAATGAATGTTGGAAATGTTGTAGAAATAATTGAAGCTGGAAATATTGCTCAAAAAGCAGAGCATTCGTATACAAAAGCGTTATTAGAAGCTATTTTTCCAGTTAAATAAAGTATAAAAGTGATTAAAGTTTAGACTCAATCACTTTTTTTAAAAAAGAAAGAAAGGAAGTATAATGGCTAACAATAATATAGAAAAATTTTATAATAAACAGTATTTGAAATTAGCTATAGGATTTACACTATCAACATTGACAACACCTCTTCTAGCATCGGTTGATACAGCAGTGGTAGGACAATTAACAAATCCATCTTATATCGGTGGTGTAGCATTAGGTGGAACAATCTTTAATACTATGTATTGGATATTAGGATTTTTACGTGTTAGTACTTCCGGTTATTCGGCTATGGCTTATGGAAGTAAAGATAAAAAAGATCAAACTTTGACATTGTTTAGACCTATAACCGTTTCAATAGTAATTGGAGTATTATTTTTATTATTTCAAAATGTAATACTTTGGAGTGCAACTCATTTTTATAATTCTACTCCTGAGATTTTAGAAAATATGCAAAAATATTATAAAATTTTAATATGGGGAGCGCCGTTTGTTCTTACAAATTATTCTATTCTTGGTTGGATAATGGGTAGGAGAAAAATAAAAGAGTGTATAATATTACAATTTTTAACAAATTTGATAAATATTGTATTAGACATATATTTTGTAAATAAGCTAAATCTAAAAGTGGAAGGTGTAGCTTATGCAACTCTAATAGCTCAAATTTTCACAACTATATTGTCGTTCGCTATAATTTTTGTAAGAAAAAAATCAGAAGAATATAAAGTTGTAACTAATATTAAAAATTTAAAATTAAGTGAAATTTTTAATTTAAAAATATTGAAAAATAGTGGAAAAGTAAATGGAGATCTTGTAATTAGGACAATTTGTCTTATGATAGTAACAAATATTTTTATGGAGCAAGGTTCTTTGTATGGAGCGGTAGTATTGGCAGCGAATTCTATATTATTTCAAATACAATATTTAATTTCGTACATATTTGATGGAATCTCTAATGCGAATAGTGTTTTTATAGGAAATAGTATAGGTGAAAAAAATAATAAAAAAATTGAATGGACAATAAAAAAAGCAAAAAAAATGTGTATTTGGATTTCAATAGTATTAATGACAATAATTTTATTTTTTGGAAATGGGTTAATAAGTTTATT
>ERZ772909.1388-NODE-1388-length-13489-cov-3.091633_pt1 | contig 13489 bp, 11 predicted proteins | sample MGYA00511137_ERZ772909 | MGnify/ENA primary metagenome ERZ772909 (study PRJEB29015, sample SAMEA2738095) | human oral metagenome | biome: human oral; feature: human-associated habitat; material: saliva | place: China | collected 2270 ... | reverse complement strand
TTCTTCAATAGTAGCTTTTCTCGTTCTTGTATAGTACAATGATTTTAATCCTAATTTATGAGCATAGATGTATAATCTTGATAAATCTCTTGTATTATCTGTACTTTTCGTATATAAAATTGTAGAAATCCCTTGATCTACATGTCTTTGAATGACAGAAATTAATTTTAAAATATTTTTTTGATCCATGTCGTATGCAGATTTGTAGAAGAAGAAATTATCGTTTGTTAAATATGGCATAGGGTAGAATGTCGTACTATCTCCGTATTCTCTAACTTCTATCGTGTCAACAACAGGCATTACAGATGCAGTTGAGTTCATGATGTATGAAGTTGATTGATTTGGTGCGATAGCCATTCTGTATGCGTTATAAACACCGTGTTCCATAACTTCTACTTTTAATTTTCCCCAATCTTCTTTTGTAGGAATATAAATCCCTTCAAATAAGCTTTTAACTTTTTCAGTTTGTGGTAAGAAATCTTTTTCTATATATTTATTGAAATAATTTCCATTTGCATATTCTGATTTTTCAAAGTCTTTAAATGTTTCTTTTCTTTCTTTAGCAATTTCCATTGATCTTTCTAATGAATAGTAATTTACTATCATGAAGAACACATTACAAAAATCTAATGCTTCACGACTTTCATACATAATATAATTTTTAGCAAAAAATCCATGTAAATTCATAGCTCCTAATCCTACACTATGAAGTTCATCATTTGCTTTTTTTATTGTAGGAACAACATCAATACTCGTTAAATCAGATACCATTGTTAATGAATCAATTGCAGCTTTAGTAGCTTCTTTAATTCTTTTATTTTCCATAATAGTAGCAATGTTTAATGAACCTAAATTACAAGAGATACCTCTTCTTAAAATATCTTCTTCATAATAAGGGTTAATATCAGAAATTTCTGATAATTGCATAATTTCTGTACATAAGTTAGAGAATTTAATATCTCCAATTTCTTTTAAAGCGTGTTCTTTATTGGCATTATCTTTAAAGAATAAATAAGGGTAACCACTTTCTTTTTGTGATTGTGAAATTTTAACTAATAATTCTCTAACATTAATTTTTTTCTTTTTAACATTTGGATTATCAACTAATTTTTCGTACATTTCATTCATATCCATATCGTCTAAATATTTTCCGTATTCTAAGAAAACAGTATGAGGATAGAAAATATAACAAACTTCATCTTGTTCAGCTAATTCCATAAATTTATCAGGAATGATAACTCCAGTTGATAAAGTTTTAATTCTTATTTTTTCATCAACATTTATTTTTTTAGAATCTAAAAATTCATTGATGTCGGCGTGGAATACATTAAGATAAACCGCACCAGCTCCAGCTCTTTGACCTAATTGATTTGCATAAGAGAAAATATCTTCTAAAATTTTCATGATTGGTAAAACACCAGAAGCTCTACCATCAACACCTTTTATAGCTTCACTTCTTGCTCTAATTTTTGATAAATTTATAGAAACTCCTCCACCAAGTGAAGATAATTTCATTGCAGAATCAAAAATGTAACCAATTCCACTTAAATTATCTCCCATTTCATCTAAGAAACAAGAAACTAATTCACCTGAACGTTTTTTTCCGGAATTTAAAAATGTAGGAGTTGCAGGTTGATATTCTTGATTAATTAACATCAATGCGTATTCTTTTGCTTTTTCAAGATTTCCTTGAGCTAAATAAAGTGATACAATAGCAATTCTATCTTCATATCTTTCTAAGAATTTATTTTCGGTATCATCTTTTAAAGCATAACTTTGATAAAATTTAGAAGCACTCATGAATGAAGCAAATCTAAATTTTTTATCATAAACTAATTTGAAAACTTCTTTAATTTCTTCGTGTGTATACATTTCATAAAAATTGATGTAATAATCATTTTTTATTAAATATTTCATTTTTTCTTTTAAGTTATGAAAAAATACCGTATTTTTATTTACATAATCAACAAAATAAGAGTACACTGCTTCTTTATCTTTTTCTAATTGAAAGTCATCTCCATTTTTAACCATTATTTCATTATTAAGGTATATCCATTTTTTAGTCCTGTTTTCAGCCATTATCCAATCTCCTCTACATATTTTATATATTCATTTACTTGAATTTGTGTTCCAGACAATTCAAATTTCATTCCTATTGGAATATTAAATTCTTCACTAACTTTATCAGCGGCTAATGCAAAATATATTCCCCAGTTCATATTTCCGCTTGAACTAACAGATTTTATATAATTTTTATTTTCACCATTTGATAAAAAAGCTTTTGTAGTTTCAGAAATTTCACCAATTTTAGTCGTAAATATTATTAAATGTCCTTCATTTTCTATTTTTAAATTAGAATTTATTTTTATGAAAATCCAATTTTCTTTTATTTTTTTTATTTTATTAATAAATCTTTCAACATTTCCTGTTTTTGAGTCATAATATATATACATGATAACTCACTCCTATAAAATTTTTGTTTTATAAAAAGAAAAACACCCTAAATAAGGGCTTAAAATACATTATTAGTTTTTATAACATAGATATAATTTCATTTAATTCTTCAATTTTGAATCCCATTGTTCTTTTAATTTCATTGTTTTCAGCATCGACTAAAATTACTGTTGGAACTGTTCTAACTTTGAATTTCATAGCCATTTCCGGATTATCAAAAGCATTAATTCTTTCGTAAGATATTCCATTTTTTTCTAATAATTCTGACACCATTGCACACGGATTGCAGTCATTTTTTTCAAATTTAATTAACTTTTTCATTTTTTACCTTTCATTTTTAGTATAAATTTTATGTTTTTTTTATTAATTTTTACACAATATGTTGTGTATATAGATTTTGAATTTAACATATTTAGTATATTATAAAAAGAAAAATTTTTCAACATTTTTTTTATAAAAAATAAAGGTATATTTGTTTTAATCACGATTATTAATATTTAGAGCATAGTATATATATTATATAATTTTACTGTATATAGCATAAATAAAGTATATTTATTTGTATTTTCAAGTAAAATTATGTTATAATGAAAAAAGTTATAAAAATAGGAGGAAAAAATTGATAAAACACAAAGATATTAAATATAAAGAGTCATATGAAGAATTAAAAAAAGATTTGAAAAATAAAATTGTAATGCTTGACGGAGCGATGGGAACGATGTTACAAGCTGAAAATCTTACTTCAGATGATTTTGGGGGTGAAAAATATGAAGGGTGTAATGATTATTTAGTATTAACAAAACCAGATGTAATAAAAAAAATACATAAAAAATATTTACAAGCAGGAAGCGATATTATAGAAACAAACACTTTTGGTGCATTAGATATTGTTTTACACGATTATGGACTTGAAGATAAAGCTTTTGAGATGAATAAAAAAGCAGCAGAAATTGTAAATGAAGCAATAAAAGAGTATAGAGAGGAAAATCTAGATCAAAATCGTAAATTATATGTGGCTGGAGCTATTGGACCTTCAAATAAATCAATAAGTGTTACCGGAGGAGTTACTTTTGATGAGTTAATTCATTCTTACTACACAGCAACTTCAGGATTACTAGCTGGAGGAGTTGATTTAATATTATTTGAAACAATACAAGATACAAGAAACTTGAAAGCTGCTTATTTAGGGCTTCAAAAAGCTATGAGTGAAAATTATCATGTGCCGTTAATGTTATCATTTACGATAGAAAGTACAGGAACGACACTTGCCGGACAAACAGCAGATGCTTTTTATTATGCTGTAAATCATATGAATCCACTGTCAATAGGGCTTAATTGTGCAACGGGACCAGAATTTATGACGCAATTTTTGAAAAAATTAAATGAGGTATCAAATACTTATATTTCAGTTTATCCAAATGCCGGGCTTCCCAATGAAGAGGGAAAATACGAAGAAACGCCCGTTACATTGGCGGAAAAGATAGAGCCGTTTTTTAAAAATGGTTATTTGAATATTGTTGGAGGATGTTGTGGGACAACGCCTGAATTTATTAAAAAAATAAAAGAAAAAGCTGAAAAATATGAACCAAGAGAAGTAGATAAAAATAAAAATAAAAATGAGTTAAGTGGACTTGTTTCGTTAGAAGTTCCAAAAGATAGACCAATATATGTTGGAGAAAGAACGAATGTTATTGGTTCACGTATTTTTAAAAATTTAATTGCGTCAGAACAATTTGATGAAGCGACAGAAATTGCAAGATTACAAATAAAAGGAGATGCAGATGTTATAGATATTTGTCTTGCAAATCCTGATAGAGATGAATTAAGCGATATGAAAAACTTTTTAGAACAAGTAGCTAAATTTGCAAAAATACCGATAATGCTGGATTCAACAGATATAAAAGTTATAGAAGAAGGACTTAAATATTTACAAGGTAAGGGAATTATAAATTCAATTAATTTAGAAGATGGAGAAGAAAAATTTGATAAAATGGCAAAAATTATCAAAAAATACGGAGCAGCAGTAGTTGTCGGATTAATTGATGAAGAAGGAATGGCAGTTTCACTTGAAAAAAAATTAGCTGTAGCGAGAAGAAGTTATAAATTATTGACTGAAAAATATGGAATTGATGAAAGAGATATTATTTTTGATACATTAGTTTTCCCGGTTGCAACGGGAGATCAAAAATATATTGGATCAGCAACAGCAACGATTGAAGCAATTAGAGAAATAAAAAAAGAAATGCCAAAAGTAAAAACAATTTTAGGTGTAAGTAATATTTCGTTTGGATTGCCGTTGGCTGGGAGAGAAGTATTAAATTCGTACTATATGGAAAAAGCTTATGAAGCAGGACTTGATTTTGGTATTGTAAATACAGAAAAACTTATTTCAATTAAAGATATTTCTGATAGGGAAAAAGAATTGTCAGAAAATTTATTATTTAATACAAATGATGATACTGTAGCTGAATTTGTTGCGTTTTATAGAGAAAAGAAAGGTGTTCAAAAAACAGTAGATGTTTCATCTTTAACGACGGAAGAGAGAGTTGCTAAACTTGTAGTTGAAGGAAGTAAAAAAGATTTACATCAATTACTAGATATTTTACTTGAAAAATATAAACCCCTTGATATAATTAACGGACCTTTAATGGACGGAATGGACGAGGTTGGAAGATTATTTAATAATAATGATTTAATTGTTGCGGAAGTATTGCAAAGTGCAGAAGTGATGAAAGCATCAGTTTCATATTTAGAGCAGTTTATGGAAAAATCTGATGCTTCTCAAAAAGGTACAGTGATAATGGCTACAGTTAAGGGAGATGTTCATGATATTGGTAAAAACTTAGTTGGAATTATAATTGGAAATAATGGATATAATGTTATAGATTTAGGAATAAATACTCCAGCTGAGAAAATTAGAGAAGCAATAATTGAGCATAAAGCTGATTTTGTTGGTATGTCAGGACTTTTAGTAAAATCTGCTATGGAAATGGTAAATACAGTAGGAGTATTAAAAGAAGCTGGGATTGATATACCAATATTTGTTGGAGGAGCGGCATTGACAGAAAAATTTACTGTAAATAAAATAGAACCTTCATACGAAAATAATATTGTTATATATTCTAAAGATGCGATGACGGCTTTAGCTGATCTTAATAAAATGATAGACGCTGAAAAATTTGAAGAATTTAAAGCTTACTTACAAAAAAGAAGAGATTTATTATTGGTTAAAAGTGAAGAAGAGTTAGCTAAGTTGGATGTACGACAGTCAGTTAGTTCGATAAAAGATCAGGATGGAGATTTTGATTTTTCAAAAGTAGAATTACCAAAATATAATTTTGAGAAAATTTATAAGCCTGAAACTTTAAATAGACAAATTATAATAAATATAAGTGCAAAAGAAGTATTCAAATACTTAAATCTTCAAATGTTAATTGGAAAACATTTAGGACTTAAAAGTGTTGTAAATAATTTACTTGAGCAAGGAGATGAAAGAGTCACAAAAATTTATAATGAAATAATTGACATTATAAATCATGGAGATGAATATTTTGACATTAAAGCCGTGTACAAATATTTCCCAACAAGAAAAAATGGAGAAAAAATAGAAGTGTTATCGGATGACTTACAAACAGTTATAGAGACATTTGAGTTTCCAAGACAAAAATTTGGTAAATATTATTCATTAAATGATTATATTTCACCAGAAGGAATTGACTATATGGGATTATTTGTTGTAAGTGCAGGAGAAAAATCTCGTTTAGCATCAAATGAACTTATGGAAAAAGGGGAATTTTATAGAGGACATTTAGTGAATTCGGTAGGACTTGAAATTGCTGAAGCTACGGCAGAGTACATTCATAGAATTATGAGAGAAGATGTAGGCATTTTTGATCCAACAGATATTACACAAGATGAAATATTTAAATCAAAATATCAAGGAACACGTTATTCATTTGGATATCCTGCTTGTCCTGATTTAAGCGATCAAGAAAAATTATTTAAGTTGTTAAAACCAGAAACTTATGGAATTAAATTGACAGAAGGGTATATGATGTATCCTGAAGCATCTGTAAGTGCGATTGTGTTCTCACAACCATTTACAAAATACTTTAATATATAATAAAAATTACTCTCATGTAGTTTAATGAAACTATATGGGAGTTTTTAAATACTTTGTTTTTTATTATTATAGTTGCTTTAAACTTATAATAAATAAAATTTATTATAAAATAATTAATGAATTTAATAAAGAGAATGAAATATATTTTATAATTTTTGAATATATAAAAATTAGTTTTTTAATTGCTAATATATAAAAAATTATGTTATAATATTGTTAAAGAAAAAATTTGAGGTGAAAAAGAAAAATGGCGAAAAAAAGAAAAAACAAAAAGAAAATGAATATTTTTAAAGTGATATTTATATTTTTCTGCTTAGGAATATTCGTGACAGTAGGAAAAGATATATTTGTGAGACACTTTTTCAATGAAAGACTTACTGTGATACCAAATGTTATGAATTTAAGTGAAAAAGATGCAGTAAAATATTTGAAAGAGGCAGGACTTAAAGTAAAAGTAAATCATTCGAGAAAAGAGGATGCCCCAGCTGATGTTGTTTATATTCAGTTTCCTAAAGCAGGACAAGAAGTGAAGGTAAATAGAACAATACAAATTTGGGTAAATTCTGGAGAAGGAGTAAAAGTGCCTGATATAATTGGATTAGAATTGTTAGAAGCTCGTTCAATTTTACAAGGTGAAAATATTCAAATTGAAAGAATTGATTATCAACCATCGAATGAAAAATATAATACAATAATTGGAGTATATCCAAAAGTTGGGACAAAACTTGATGTTAATCAAAAAATAACATTATTGGTATCGTCACAAAAAGTAGCTGATTCTTCAACAGTCCCTAATTTAATAGGATTAGATTTGAATGATGCAAAAGTATTACTTGGTCAAATTGGACTATCGGTTGGAAGAATTTCTCATTCAGAAGATGCAACATTACCGATAAATACAATAATGAGTACAAATCCTGCTGCGGGAAGTAAAATAGCTCCTAATCAAAAAATTAATTTAGTTATAAATAAAGGTGTTAAGACAGAAAAAGAAGGACCATCAGTGGAGGAAATTATAAATGAAACAAATAAATCTATTCAAAATAATGAAATAGAAAATATAATTAATGATACATTGAATCAAATAAATAAAAAAGAATCAACTCCAAAAAATAATGAACAAAAGAAAGATTCTACTGAAAAAAAAGAAAAAGGTGAATAAAAATTAGGAGGAATTTTTATAAAAGGTAAAATTATTAGAAAAATAAAGGGATTTTATTATGTTTTAGATGAAAATGATGTAAATTTTGATGAAAAAAATATATATGAGTGTAAATTACGTGGGAGTTTAAAAGTAAAAAATAATAAATTGAACTGTATTATTGGTGATATAGTTGAATTTGATAAAAAGGAAAAAGTTATAACTGAAGTAAATGAAAGAAAAAATTTTTTGCATCGGCCTCTTTTGTCTAATATTGATTATATCGGAATACTTTTTGCAATAACACAACCTAAATTTGATTTTAATGTATTTCAAAAAATGTTGTTAAATGCAAATGAACAAAATATCCCTGTAATATGTATTTTATCAAAAATAGATTTAGTCTTAAAAGATGAATTAAATGAATTTATGCAAAAAATAAAAAAAATTTTTGGAGATGAATTACCAATATTTCCAATATCTTCAGAAAATAATACCGGAATACCTGAATTGAAAGAATATATAAAAGGAAAATCTATAACAATTTCAGGGCCTAGTGGTGTTGGAAAATCAACTTTAATAAATTCATTGATAGGTGAAGAGATGTTGATTACAAATGAGATAAGTAACAAGACAAATCGTGGAAGACATACAACTACAGAGAGTAGATTTTTCAAAATAGATTCAAATACTTTCATTGTTGATACACCAGGATTTTCAACGCTAGATTTTCCAAAATTAGAAAATAAAAAAGATTTAGAAAAGTTATTTCCAGAATTTTTAGATTTTCTTTCACAATGTAAATTTAGAGATTGTATTCATGTGAATGAGCCAAATTGTGTAATAAAAGAAAATGTAGAAAATGGTAATATAGATAAAATTAGATATGAATTTTATTTAACAGCTTTAGAAAATATATTCAAATAAATTATAGAGGTGATTATTATGAAAAAATTTATAGTTGCGCCATCATTACTTGCAGCTGATTTTAGTAAATTAAAAGAAGAAATTCAAGAAGTAGAAAAATGTGGAGCAGAATATTTACATTTGGATGTAATGGATGGAAATTTTGTTCCAAATATAAGTTATGGAGCACCAGTTATTTCAGCGATTAGACCACATAGTAATTTAGTTTTTGATGTACATTTGATGGTGGAAGAGCCTGATAGATTTATAAAAGATTTTGTAGATGCAGGAGCAGATATTATAACAGTTCATGTTGAAGCAACAAAACATTTACATAGAACCATTCAATTAATAAAATCATACGGTAAAAAAGTTGGAGTATCACTTAATCCAGCAACACCTATTGAAACATTAAAACATATAATAAATGATATTGATATGGTGCTTTTAATGTCTGTTAATCCAGGTTTTGGGGGACAAGCATTTATTCCTGAAACATTAAATAAAATAAAAGAGTTAAGAACTTTATATCCTGAAATTGATATAGAAGTTGACGGAGGAGTAAATGATAAAACAGTTGAAGCTATAAAAGAAGCAGGAGCAAATGTTTTAGTTGCAGGTTCATACTTATTCTCAGGAAATTATAAAGAAAAAATTGAATTAATGAAGAAATAATTTGGAGGAAAAATGTATTTGAATATTGAAGGACTTTTAGATGAATTTTATAAAACATATTATAAAATAGAAGAAATTAATTTGAGTCAATTTATAAAATGTCTTACGACAACAGAGTTACATGTAATTGAAGCTATTGGCGAAGAGTCACTTACAATGAATGAGCTTTCTGAAAAATTAGGAATTACAATGGGAACAGCTACAGTTGCAATTAATAAATTGTCAGAAAAATTATTTATAGATAGAGAGCGTTCAGAGGAAGATAGAAGGAAAGTTTATGTTAGATTGTCAAAAAAAGGGCTTATGGCATATAAATATCATGGGAATTTTCATTCTAACATTTTGGAAAAAGTTACAACAAATGTAGAAAAAGAAAAATTAGATATTTTTATTGAAGTTTTTGAGAAGATAGTTGAAAATTTGAATAAAATAAAAAAAGAAATTCAACCAGAAACAATATTAAATTTTGAAAAAGGTGATACAGTACAGGTTTCAAATATAAAAGGAAGTCATGCAATAAAAAAATATTTAAATGAAAAAGGAATAATATTAAAATCTGTAATTAATATTAGTGAAATAAATAAACATATTGTGATTTTAGTTGTAAACGGCAAAGAAGTAGTGCTTAGTGTTGATGATGCTTCTGAAATTATGGTAACAAAATCTACAATGTAATGGATATGCGTGTCCAAAAAACGTAAATAAAAAATAAGGAAATTTTATGATATATTTAGACGGAATTGGATTATCATTTTTAGTAAAAGAAGTTAAAGATAAAATTTTAAATTATAGATTAACAAAGATTTATCAATACGATAGATCTTCTTTTTCTTTTTATTTTGGTAAAAATAATTTATTATTTCAAATAAAAGATAATTCTACAATTTTTTATATAAAAGATAAAAAAGATTTGAATACTGATTTTCAATCAAAATTTTTATTAACAATAAAAAAATATTTATTAAATTCAATTTTAATAAATATAAGACAAGAAGATTATGATAGAATTATTTATTTTGATTTTGAAAAGCTAAATCAGTTTGGAGATATAGAAAAATACACTTTAATTATGGAAATAATGGGAAAAGCGAGTAATATTTTTTTAGTAGATGGATACGGTAAAATCTTAACTACAATGTACTTTACTGGTGTGGAAATAGGAAATCGTGTAGTTATGACAGGGGCGAAATATGAATTGCCTTTTGAAAAAACAAAATTATCTCCACTTTATATTGATGAAGAAAATTATCCTAAAACAGTAGAAGAGTTTATTGAAAATGTAGATGGGGTAGGTAAGATTTTTGCACAACATTGTATAAAAGATATTAAAATATTTAAGCAGTATTTAAGCACTTATATTCCAACTTTTTATACAATAAATAATAATAATAAAACTCAATCAATAATGACTTATAATAATTTTAATGATTTTGAAATGAAAATTATTAATAAAATAAGTTATAATACAATAACAGAGGGGCTTAATGAATATTTTAAAGCTACAATAACTTCAAATGTAATTAATGAAAAAAAGAAAAAATTATTAAAATATGTTGATGCACAAATTAAGAAAAATAGTAAAATACTTATGAATATTGAGGTTGACAAAAATAAAAATTTAGATTATGAAAACTATAAAAATATTGGTGATATTCTTGCAGCAAATATGCACATATTGAAATATGGAATGGAAACGATAAAAGTATATGATTTTTATAATAATAAAGATATTATGATAAAACTTGATCCGTTATTATCGCCAAACGATAATTTGAATATTTATTATAATAAATATAATAAAGGAAAACGTACAATTATCGCATTAGAAAAAAGACATAAAGATGTGGAAAGTGAACTGAAATATTTTGAAAAGATAAAATATTTTCTTGAAAAAGAAGATGATTTTATTGGAATTGAAGAAATTGAAGATGAATTAAATTTAAGTGGAAATAATAAAACTAAAATTAAATTAAATAAAAGTAAAAAAAGAGAATTGTTATCATTTGATTATAATGGTTTTAAAATTTTTGTGGGGAGAAATAATAAAGAAAATGAAGAAATAACATTTTCAAAAGGTCAAATAAATGATATTTGGTTGCATATTAAAGATATTCCAGGAAGCCATGTTGTTATAATAAAAAATAATAAAGAAATAACAGAAGATGTAATAATTTATGCTTCAAATTTAGCAGCAAGCTATTCTAAAGCTAAAAAAGGAGATAAAGTAATAGTAGATTATTGTGAAAAAAAATATGTAAAAAAAATTAAAAATAGTAATCCAGGAAATGTAACATATACAAATTTTAAATCGTTAGATATTGTGATTAATTGATTGACAAAACTTAAAATCTATTGTAAAATATACATAAGTTAAAAAATAGGAGGATATATAAATGGCAAGTAAAACAGTTGTTATGACTAACCCAACAGGATTACACACTAGACCAGGAGGAGTGTTTGTTGCTAAAGCAAAAGAATTTGAAAGTGATATCATTGTAGAGCATGATGGAAAAATGGTAAATGGAAAATCGTTATTAAAATTATTATCAATTGGAATTAAGTGTGATTCAACTGTAACTATTCATGCTGAAGGTGCTGACGCTGATAAAGCAGTTGAAGTTTTAGGTGAATTAATCGCAACTATTAGAGACTAATTTGTTTAAAAATATAAACTTTAATAAAATATAAAATCTGCACCCAAAATCTTAATAGTTAAGATAGAGGTGCAGTTTTTTAAAATCAAAATAAGAAAATGTTAATAATTAAATAAAAATATTAAATTGATAGAAGTTAAAATTTTAGGAGATAAAATGGAAAATAAAGTGTATGAAGCGGTAAACTGGAATACGTTAGATAATGATTATGTTGAAATGTTTTGGGAACAAAATTTAAAACAGTTTTGGATAGATACGGAGTACATACCATCAAGAGATATTGATAGTTGGAATAGTTTAGAGCCTGCGATGAAAGAAGCATATTTACATGTTTTAGGTGGACTTACACTACTTGATACTTTACAAAGTCATACAGGTATGCCTAAAGTAATAGATCATATAGATTCTCTACAATGTAGATCAGTTTTATCTTATATGTGTATGATGGAAACAATTCATGCTAAATCGTATTCAACAATATTTACAACAGTTGCTTCAACTAGAGAGATAAATGAAACTTTTAAATGGGTGCAAGAAAACCCACATTTACAATATAAAGCTAAAAAAATAGATGGATATTATCAAAGAATGAATAATCCTGAAGCTAGTAAAAGAGAAATAGCAATGTCTTTAGCAGCTTCTGTTTATTTAGAAACATATTTATTTTATTCAGGATTTTTCTTACCGTTGTGGTTAGCAGGACAAGGAGAAATGGTAGCAAGTTGTGATATAATTAAAAAAATTATAGCTGATGAGTCAATTCATGGTGTATTTGTTGGACTTTTATTCCAAGAATTGTATAATTCATTTGATGAAAAAGTTAAAGAGGAAATAAGAAAAGAATTAAAAGATTTAATGTACGAATTGTATGAAAATGAGGCAAAATATACTGATGAAATTTATGGAGATATAGGTTTAACAGGTGATGTTAAAGAATATATTAGATATAATGCAAATAAAGCATTAATGAATTTAGGATTTGAGGAAGAATTTGAAATTAAAAATGTAAATCCTATTGTATTAAATGGATTAAATGTAGAAACAACACAACATGATTTCTTCTCTAAAAAATCAACTAATTATGAAAAAACATTAGAAGTAGTTCATTTAAATGATGATGATTGGGATAGCGATTTTGATGTAGATGTGGATATTTAGAGGAGGGGTATATGTATATTAAATATATATTTATACAAATATTTTATTGGGCACTTTCTTGCTCTACATATGCTTTTGCTAATTCATATTTTACATATAAAGGGTTTGGTATATCTGATGTAGGGAATGTACTTGCTATATCTTCTTTAATTTCAGTAATTATACAACCTTTAATGGCAAAATTAATAGAAAAAAATGAAAATTTTACTGTTAAAAAGTTTATAATACACTCATTATTTATTATAGCTATAACTTCTATAGTGATTTTTAGTATTAATAATAAATTATTGATTTTAATTTTTTATGTTTTATTAGTTACTTCTTTACTTAATGCACAAACATATTCATATACATTTATTTTTGAGTATATTAATAGTG
>ERZ772909.1386-NODE-1386-length-13507-cov-18.669566_pt1 | contig 13507 bp, 6 predicted proteins | sample MGYA00511137_ERZ772909 | MGnify/ENA primary metagenome ERZ772909 (study PRJEB29015, sample SAMEA2738095) | human oral metagenome | biome: human oral; feature: human-associated habitat; material: saliva | place: China | collected 2270 ... | reverse complement strand
GGTGTTACATGCGGCAATTTGCATGGAAAGCTGCTGGTATTCCTGCTGGTAGCCGCTCTGTGTAACCTCGGTAACTATCTCCCTGCGGTGTATATTCTTCTTCAGGGTAAGCAGTATCTGGCTCGGATTAACGGGTTTTATCAGGTAGTCGGCTATTTTAGAACCTATGGCCTGTTCCATAATGTCTTCCTCTTCGCTCTTGGTAACCATCACCACAGGGGTCTGAGGCTGTATCTCTTTCACCTTCTGGAGGGTTTCAAGCCCTGTTAATCCCGGCATCATTTCGTCGAGCATCACCAGGTCGAACGTGCGTTTTCTACACTCGTCAATGGCGTCAGCACCGTTGCTTACGGTGGTAACGTTGTATCCTTTCTTTTCAAGGAAGATGATGTGTGCCTTTAAAAGTTCAATCTCATCATCTACCCAAAGTAACAAACCGTTGCTCATATCTGTTATCTCCTTTCCTTAGAATCCCTCCAGGTCGTAGTACTCATCTTCGATGTTGTTCTGGATGGGCTGGTTCTTTTTATTATTCTTGTTGTTTGTCTTGTTCTGTTGAGGAACTTCATCACCGAAGTAGATTATCGGACCGTCATCCGAAACCTTCTTCTTTGGTGCAGGTGTAGCCTGTGGCTTCTGCGTAGCAGGCTGTTGAGGCTTTGCTGTAGCGGGCTTAGCAGACTTGTCCGTAGCCACTGGCTTTGTAGTTTTTGCTGGTGCTACTGGAGTCGTAGGCTTAGCTGGTATAACAGGCTTAGTTGTCTTGTTTGGAGTTGTTGGCACTGTTGGCTTAGCCGGTGTCACAGGAGTAGTTGGCTTTGCAGGTTCCTCCTCTGGAATGAAGTAGGTGCCGTTGTCGTCCAGTACAGGCTTTTTCTCCTCCGTTATAGGCTTCTTTTCTTCTATTATAGGCTTCTTCTCAGTTGCAGGTTTCTTATCTTCTACAGCAGGCTTCTTGTCCTCTACAGGAATCTCAAAGGTGTTGTTATCTTGTTCAACCACCTTCTGTTCTGTCTTCTTGGGCTTTGACTCCTCCATTGGGATAGTCATCGTATTGTCAATAGGTACGTCCTGCGTGTCAGGATAGAGGTCTGGATCATTTGCATGTTTTTGTTCTATCTCCTGCTGTATATCGCGTTCGCGTGGTGTTGCAACCTCAGCTGGCTCACTCAGTAAGTATCTTTGTGTCACGACTAAAGGTGCAAAATGCTTTGCATAGAACGCCTCGTAGTCCTTGTAACTATATATTGTTCCTATCAGTTTAAGGTTCTTTTCGCTGATAATAATTCCCTTTGTACTCTTGCCCATTTGCTGTGCTACAGCCTGTGAAGCGAATAATTGACGTGCATATTGATAAGCCTCATCAAAGCTACGGAAGCCTGATACCTGCATCTGGTGTAAGCCATTGAGGTCTTCTATCTCAATTTCAAAGTTACGAACGAGGAAGTTTGTGAAGTTGAATCGTGCCAATTCGAATAGTAACTTGTTCTCTTTCAGGGAGTCAGGGTGGTACACTAACAGGAACTTAAAGTCTATATCACGCTCTGAAGAAAGCTTAGCTTGTTGTATGCTATCGCTATCTTTCATTACGTTTGCACGATAGCTCCAAATGTCGTCAAGGTCAAACTTACCTCCACGTAGCTTCTTTCCTGCTTGCACACCATTAACAATCATACCCGCCATCTCGCTTATACGACTGTTAGGATACTTCTGTACAACCTCCTTCATGTCATTGACACAACCCGTAGGATCGCCATTGTTCAGTTTCCCTAAGCCTCCAATGAAGAGGAACTTATCCCTATTGGCACCCATTGGGAAGCGTGAATTCGAGATGCGAGTGTTAGCTGCAACCTCACCATATCGGCCTTGTTTGAAGGCTTCGTAGGTTGCTGCATAAAGAGAATCTTCTATCTGCACACCGAAACGAAGGTTCTGTTTGTAGTACGGATCAGTAAGGAGAGCAGTCCACTTGCTCTTTGGGAACTTCTGACTTAGGCGTGTAACATAGTTCTCAGCCACCTGTGGTTCATTCTTACGCATGTAGAGTAGGTAGAGATGATAGTACACATCATCCATCTGTTCATAGTCAGGATAGTTGTCACTCACACGCCTTAAGGCCTTTTCAGCTAACCGAAGGTTGTCGAGTCTGTCCTTAAAGATAACACCAGAATGGTGCAAACCATCTTCTAATATCTTATTACTTGCCTCCAACTGTTCCGCAGTGAACGGTATCTGTGACAGATAATACTCACGTTTATGAGGGTCATTCTTAAGCGAGTCAGCTGCTTGTTTGATAGAATCCTGTCGTGCTTCAGCGTGCATGATAGAATCCCTTTGCCGCTCTGTAAGTTCAATAGGCATGTTGGTATTGCCTATTTTGCCCACAACACTTTGATTAATGCGCTGCCAGTTATCAACATTCTCTCGTTTACCCCATAGTTGTTGGAAGGTAGTCTTACCTTGTTGAACCGCTGTTGGGTTATAGAAATACCACGTATTTCCTTGCTGTTGTCTGTTATTTAAAGGCTTAGGCGTCCCAAGGTTATTGTTTCCAAAGTTGCCATCCATACCTTGCTGCTGTCCATTATTCATTGCAGTCTGCAGCTGTCGTTCTTCTTTTTCTTTCTTCTTAAGGGCTGTGATAACACGATCAATCGCAGCATTACGCTCTTGTTCAGAACATTTTGCAAGATATTGAAGTGAGTCTTGGAGCTGTACGGCATCTGTATAAGGCGCTAACTCGTCTAATATCTTTGAACGTTCAGACAACTGCTCATAGTCTTTGCGGTCCTTATCAAGGAGTCCGATAGCTTCTCCATAGCATCGTTTAGCATCTCCAAAGCGTTCCTTTGCCCAGTAGAGATCACCGAGGTGGAGCAGTAATACGCCTTTCTCAATACCACTTCTTGTTGCCTTCTTGTTACCTAACTCGTATGCATTAATAGCTGCAAGCGTATCTCGTGCAGCAAGATGTATGTTGCCCATAGCATAATACACCTGGTCAAGATACTCCTTATTATTGTCCGAGGCAGCCATTTTCTTGAGCTTACTAATCATCTTCTTCGTCTGCCCCTTAGCGGTAACTTCAGTCTGAGCAATACGTGCATTAAACTCCAATTCATAGGGAGGGTTGGTACGAATTACACGTTGGAACACTTTGTAGGCTTCCTCATTTCTGCCGAGTGAAGCCAATACCTGTCCAAGTAGATACAACTCACGAGCCTTCTGCTTCTTACGCATTTCATGCTTGATAACCTTTTGGAGATAAGGAACAGCCTTTTCCAACTCACCTGAATGCAGGTAATAATCAGCATAGGTATAGTCCCATTCTTTCACAGCTCGCCAGTCCAAAGAGTCGCGCTGCATATTCCGAATGACATCCTCAGCATCATAGAGCCAGTCTTGTTCTATGTAACATTTAGCTAACCAAGCCCTTGCTTTCCCATAGATTGCAGGTTGTCCTTTGTAGATGCGGCTCATATAAGCAAAGGTAGCAGCCGCTTCTTCAAAGGCACCTTTATGGAATTGTGAACGCCCCATGAGCATCCATGCCTTCCATAAGAAGGGGTTATATTCACGGCGCGATAGCCATTCTATGTCCTTTTCTGTCTTTCGTCTGCTCTTTGTCCATTCTGGTCTTTTCTTGATACTATGCTTTGCAATCGCCTTCTCAGCCTTTTCTATAGCCCTATCGAAGTTACCCTTTCCTAAGTCACGACTATTCTTATTGCCGACAGTATAGAGTGGGATGAGTTCTGTGAAGTTATCCTTATTTCCCTTCTCCTTCTCTAATGAACCATCAATATAAGCTTGTGCACCGTTATAGTAGACGTTATAACGTGTATTGAAGGCATGCCACCAACGCGTTTGCGCGGTGTTATTCTTTGTTGAGCAACTAATAATTGTTAGTACACTGATTGCCAACAGAGAGGGGATAATATGTCTTAATACTCTTTTCTTCACATTTCCTTTTATTGTTCTGTTCTAATGCATGTATCTTCTAACAGCAATAGATACAGATATAACGAACTTAACCTTCTATCATTGTTATCAACTCATCCTTAATTTGATTGGGTAGGTTGATTTCCCGAAGGATAAGGCTTCTGTTCCAACCTTTCACCTCATGGGGTTGCATCGTATAAAGAACCGTTGCAAACTCCTCTGCCTCCTCGTCGGTATATTGGTCAGATGGTCTACCACGAAAACGGTCAAGTTCTTCATCGTCATAGTATTCTATACCTTTCACAGCCGCCTCCATCATACATACCTGTTCACATTTGTCGTCTGTTCCATCACAAGAAGAACAATCGCCAGATGTCGGCATGACAACATCTGGCTCACCTTCTTTCTTCTTGGTGAGCTTTGTTGCGATAGCAGCTATAATCGCTAAGATTAAAAGAGAACCTATGCCAATGAAAAATATATTCATTCTTTTACTTCGTTTTATTGTTTGAGCGGCTCTGTGAGTAGGTTAATCCACTTCTTGTATATGGAAGCCCGCTTTGCGTAAATCGTCCCAATAATGGGGATAAGACTTAGAAACTACCTCTGGATGATTTATGCGTATCTCGCCCAACTTGATAGCTAATGGGGCAAACGACATTGCCATGCGATGGTCTTCGTAGGTTTCTATGATGGGTTCTGCCATTGGCTCGCAACGTTCACCATTCCACGAAAGTTCTGTTTCGTTCTTCGCATAGAGGATATAGCCTAACTTCTCCATCTCTCTCTTCATAGCTTCAATACGGTCAGTCTCTTTAATTTTCAGTGTACCTAAGCCTGTGAAATGGAAGGGTATTCCTAATATTGGACACACAGCGATGAGCGTTTGGGCTAAGTCTGGCTGATTGGTAAAGTCATACTCCATTCTGTTCAGCATTCGTGAATGGCGTGTCAATATCGCTTCTGGTAAGCTGTTAGAATCTTTATCCTTAAAACTTGTCTTTATTCCTAATAGTGAGAAGATATAGCGCACAGCCGAGTCGCCTTGTCGTGAACCATCTTTCAGTCCTTGCAAAGCTACCTTTGAGTGTGTGTCATCTGTCAGAGCAAGTATCTCATACCAATAGCTTGCTGCGCTCCAATCACTTTCTATTGTGTAGGCACGTTGCTGATAGGCTTGTGACTTTACGCTAATTGTATCAAAGTCTGACCATTCTGCCGATACACCAAACTCATGCATAAGATGCAATGTGAGGTCTATGTAAGGTCGTGAAATAATGTTACCTGTCAGCTTTAGTTCTAATCCTTTTGTCAGAATAGGCGCAATCATCAATAGTGCAGAGATATACTGCGAACTGACGTTGCCTGGTATCTGCAATGAACCTCCTTCAAGTTGTCTGCCACGGATGTGGAGTGGGGGATAACCTTCTTCGCCAACATATTCAATCTCTGCCCCTAAATAACGTAGTGCATCTACGAGAATACCAATCGGACGATGTTTCATTCGTTCCGTTCCTGTGATTGTATATTCTCCTTCCGTTGCACTTAGATAAGCTGTCATAAAGCGCATTGCTGTTCCTGCAGCTTTGATATCGATGACATCTGACTGCTTACTTAGTCCACGGATGATAACCTCTGTATCGTCACAATCCGATAGGTTTTCTGGCATCATTCCTCCCTTTGTAAGTGCTTGGATAATCAATGCACGATTACTGATACTTTTTGATGCGGGAAGCGTGATAGAAGTATCAATATGTTCGGGGCAAGTTATGATGTATTGCATGTGTATTTAGTGCAGATTTATTATAGGACAAAAGTACGAAATAAACTTGGTATAAGAGAAAAAGAAGTCCAAAAGTTTGCTAATATGGTGGAAAGTAACTAATTTTGCATTGCTTTAAAAAGAGCGGGATGTAGTTCAGTAGGTTTAGAATGCTGGTCTGGGGGACCAGTGGTCGCCAGTTCGAGTCTGGTCATCCCGACAGAAATAAATTAAAGATGCTGAACCTCAATTAATTATCTTTGGTCGTTGGCAAAGTAGTCGGTGAATAGTCGTTGAACTTTAATTTAATAGAACAAACAGTATTCAATAGGGCATTTCACGCAAAAGTTAGGAAATGTCTAAAAAATCTCCCAAAAACAGACAAACGGCTCAGTAGGGAAAAGTTGGAGAAAAGGTACATAAAAAGCTAATTATAAAAAGTCCTTCTAAACTTTGAAATAATAAATATCCCCAAATACGAGAGGTGTTATTACGGATAATAGAAGGATAGTTTTATTTTAGTTTGCTGTCACTTTTAACATTTCCTGTATCTTATTGTAATATAACATTTTAAGAGCCTACTATAACTGACAGGAGTGACAGGAGATTTAGTTTATGGGTCGCTCGGTAAAAACAAAATCAGCTGATTGATATATATATACTTTGCTGGTTCTTCCGAAATATGAAGTGACAAAGTAAGTCTCTTGTAATATAGTACGCAGAGAAGGGGGGAAGAGCCGAGGTGAACGCCATCTCACAGAGGTGCGAAGGCACAAAGAGCAGGCAGGGGCGTAGTGTGCAGGTTGCTGATATCTTTGAAGACAAACGTCATATATATACTTTACATACAATCGCTCCAACAAAATTTGCAACTATCCTTCTTTGCTCCACGCATCAGTGGTGTCTCCGTATCAACCATAGCTTTGGATAAATCATCCTCCGTTCGCTCCGCCTCTGTGTGCCCCTTTCTTCAAAGTTCTAAACTCATGAGGTAAAACTCATTACGTCAAATACTTAAAACCCTTTATTCTTCCACGATACAAGTGAAAAAAAATATCAATTAAAGAAATTACCCCATTAATTTCCTACCGAGCTCTTTATCTTTTCATTTCCATTCGTAGTCTTTCATTATATCTATTCTCGCAATTGGTGTCATTCGTGGGCTTTCAATATATTTATTCGTGTCATTCGTAGTCTTTCAAAAACTATTCGTGTACTTTTCAGAATATGGGAACAGGTGTATGGACAGGGATAAGTCCCCGAACCACACACCTGTCATTAATATATATAGATGATAAAAATATTATTTAGAAGTCCACAATCCTAATCCGTCTGCTCGTTCTCTAAGGTTACTTACAGTCACTTTTCCTGAATCGAAATACAGGTTATAGGCTTTGCCACTGGAGTAAGATATCAGCGTGCTCGTCCAATAGAATCCCATATTCCTGTCCTTTAACTTTCCTTTCTCATATCGTCCCATAGCTGGAAGGAAGAAATAATTTTTGCGGTTATCAGGTGTCTTTTGTTTGATGCTACTATTGTCGGGGGGAGTGTCATAAATGTTATTATTGGCACGGTCTTCCCCTTTTGGAGTGGCAGCCTTGAGATCAGCGTTAGTCTTTCCATTCTCTGAAGCAATAACACTTGCCTTCTTGAACCACATACCGCCTGTGTAGAGGTGCCCCCATTCTGACCATAGTGTGGTATTATCCCAATGTGGGTCACCCTTCAGGCAATACCAGAAGAGCTCATTGATGTTCGGACAGTTCTTGGCAGAATGGCTGGCTGGTTCCGGGAACGTGGCTGTTGTATTGTACCATCGGTCAGCATCAGCGTTAGTAGGATAGTTGGAGCCGGGAACGTCAACTTTCTTCTGCTGGTCATTCTCATGCTGATACCAGTAATCCTGCTTAGCATCCCACATGTAGTATTTTCCAGCTGCATAGATATCCAGCTTGGAAGCAATGTCGTAGTAATCGTTTGCATCATAGTTAAATGAGCCGAACTTCTTTGTTATGACACCCGATACATTGGATTGTGTGTCCTTTACGTAAAATTTCACGGTGAGTTTGTATGTGCCCGGTGCTATAACCATGAACATACGCCCTGCAGCGCAGCCGCCTGCTACATTGTTCTTCATCTGGAAGCCATCGCTGCTGCCTGCACTCTTCGGAGTGAGCGTGATGATCTTGCTGCCTGTACCCTTTGCCGTAAGTTGTCCGTTGCTGCCGAGTGTATAGTTGCCCGCAATGTCCTTGTCAGCAGTCACCTCAATCTTGGTTATATAGCTGCTTGTCAGCGGATGGTCGTATGATGGTTCGAAGCAAAGATATGCGGCAGCGTGTTTCAGCTTGAAATTATACTGTCCATTCACCAGTGTCGCTGTGCCTGTACCGCAGTCACCTGCTGTGCCGAAGTGCAGCGTATTGTTAGGCTCATTTTGCGTCTGTGCAGTAGCAATCGTCACATTATCATTGTTACCGTTCTTGCCAGGATAATACACAACGTAGCTATTCTGGGTGTATTTTCCAGGCATCATGAACTTGAAGTGAGGCACATTGGTGCCCGTTACGGCATTGCTGCTCTTGTTGAAATTGTTCTCGTCATCTTTTACGAAAATCTGGTCACCTGCTTCCCAATAGAAGTCTCCTTTGTCATAGTTCAGTGATGTACGTGTACCTTGATTTCCAGCAACAAAGCTGACCTGATTCGTCTCAGTCTTGTCAGCATCTGGTTTCGTCACTGTTCCTGTCGTTATGTCATCGCTTGAACAGCTGGCAAATACTGTCAGAAAGGCTGCTATAGCCCAATGATAAGATAATCTAATATTCATTTGTAATGTTTTTATTGTCTTTTTGTCTTAATTCCAAGAAGTGCTTGATGTGTTGTTTTCGTCACTGCTGAAGAAGAAGCTCTGTTTGGCACCGTTGCTGGTTTCTTCTGGTGGTCCCTGTTTATGGTTTCCTTTTGCGTGGTCGCCTGGATAAGATGCTTCCATTATCTGGCAATCCATGTGGACGTGCATGACTTCTATCGATGGCTTGTTGTAAGCCGTTCTCATGTTTTGTTTTTTTCTCATTGTGATATGTTTATAATTGTAGACAAATTACTGTTTCCTGTGAGACTTCTGCATTATGTAGGACGTCATGTTTGTTGATAGCTTGTAATGTTTCTTTTTGATAGTGTATCCCAAACACAAAGTGTGATTTATCCTTATTCTGCGTGTGCAAAATATGCGCCCTCTTTTTCCTTAAAAATTAAGGTGTAAAGATACATGATTTTTTTTGTTTTTAAGTGGGTGTGTATATTAAATTATATTAAGATAGTGAGGAGTGGAGAACATTTTTCTCAAATCGATTATTGGCATCCGAATTGATTTGTTTTATTATTTACAGTCAGGTTATCTGTCGTGTTGATGAGAACCTACTCAAGTAATTATCAATGGGGCAGGGAGGGCACTGGGTTTATTAAACGCTGGGTCTTACTATATTATTGATACTATTGGTGCATGAGAGGGAATCTTAATTTTTTGTTAGCGTACTTGTTCGTAAAGTTGATAAAATGGCGTTTCTCGCCAAAGCTTCAACAGCCCATGTGCTACATCTCCGCTCGCCTTTAATGCTTTGAAAAATATTTACATAATGTTGTGCTAAAAGTATGTAAATTAGTCGAAAAATACGTGTGAGGGTAGGGTTTGTAACTAACAGAAAATCAAATGGTTATAATATGGTGTACGAAGGGGTGCTTAGTTGGCTTCTTAAAGGGCGTTAGTAAGGGTTCAAAAGGGCATCTTTTACAAGCCAATTGGGCATCTTTAAGAAGCCAAAAGAGCATGTGTTCGTTTTTGGATATGCGAAAATTTTTTGTTGTTTGAAATCATACAGACGGCAGGTCTTTATCAAGAGACGCCTTTAATTCATGTTAAGAGTGAAGCACTATAAATCATTCTTTCACTTTTATCAACGTGTGGAGCCTCCGCACAACCTGTGCGGAGGCTCCACACCACTGGTGCGGGGACTGAATACCAATCGTTTATATGGTTTATAATCTTTGTAGGATACTACTACACTGAAAGTAGAAAGGGCAATTGATGTCTTAAACTATGATGGAGAGAATGTAAAGTGGGAGAATATTCTCCCGCCTTCCTCCACATTCTCTTAGAAAGAAAAGCTTTTATTCGAATCTTATTTGTATCTTTGTCGCATCTATTAAGATGATAAAACCAAAATCTATCGTATTATATAATTAAATACAAACAAGAAAATGGCTACAATAGGCGTAACCTCTTGGGCAAATCTGTTGCAGGATTCTCTGCTGTTTATTCATAAAAAAAATGGACTTAATAGTATCTTTTCTTGGAGAAGATGTTTAGGTAGGGGCGTGTTCATGCTCTTTGCTTGTTTTCTATTAGGTCAGTCAGTCAATGCGCAGAACTTCAGAATGTTGCGAGATGTAAAAGTGAATGAGACCGTACTTGATCTTTCACAGTCTGATTGTAAAGTGATTCCTCGCAATGCAATGCACTCGTGTCATCGTCTTACGTCGCTTACACTTCCTCCAAAACTTGATTCTATCGGTACGCAAGCGTTCTTTGCTTGTGACGGAATCAGTGGAAAACTATATTTCCCAGCAACTACACGTGTGGTAGATGCATCAGCTTTTAATGGTTGTCGTCAGTTGACAGAATTGTCTTTCGACGGCTCTACACGTATAGGGGCTTTCGCTTTTGCTAATTGTCGTGGACTTCGTGAAGTTCGTCTCTCGGCTGTTGTTCCTCCTGTCTGTGCTGACAATGCTTTTGATGGTATAGATTTTAGCCGTGTGAAACTCATCGTTCCTGCTCAAGCAAAGAAGGCATATCGTAACGCACCAGGCTGGCGAAACTTCTTCTCACGGCATGAAATGGAGAATGTATGCGACCCAGAGAATCTCCTCGTACCTCGTCCTCTCAAGTTGGAAGTCTATAAAAATAATCTTCCTCTCAAATGGAAAGATGTTGTAGGGGTAGAGGCTCCACAGGAATTGAGTAATGAAAAGATGCAAGCTGAGCGCATTCTCGGTGAGCGAACAGTCTATAAGAAAGGACGAAAGACTGGTCCGATGGTGCGTCTTGTACTTGACAAGTCGCTTACCAATGATGAGGCTTACACCTTGCAGGTGAATGATAAGGGAGTAACAATCAAAGGACGTACAGCAACAGCGGTGTTCTATGGATTGATGACACTCGAACAACTCTGTATTGGTAATGGTGTTTCCTCACGTTCAGTGAAGATTCCTGCGCTCAATATTGTGGACGAACCACATACGGCAATCCGTGAATTGATGGTCGATCCAGTGCGTCATTTTATTCCGTTTGAGGATTTGAAGGGCTTTATTGTTGAGATGGCACGCTATAAGTTTAATGCACTTCATCTTCATTTGGTAGACGATCAGGCATGGCGTATAGAGATAAAGAAATATCCAGAACTTGTCGAGAAGGGTTCTGACCGTGTCGGAATGGACGACATGCCAGAGCGTATCAGCGGTTATTATACCCAAGACCAGATGCGCGAGCTCGTTCGTTTCGCAGCCCAGTATCATGTTATGGTGATTCCAGAGATTGAACTCCCAGGGCATGAGGTAGCTGCTATTCACTGCTTTCCACAGCTCTCTTGTGTCAAGAAGCCTGTACCTATTCGCTTGACTTGTGGTGTGAGCAATGAGTTACTATGTCCTGCAGAGCCTTTTGTTTATGAGTTTCTCGATAATGTTCTGACAGAGTTAGCCGATGTGTTCCCTGCTCCATACGTTCATTTAGGGGGTGATGAGGCTGGGCAGCCACCATTGGGGGCATGGTCAGATTGCGCAGCTTGTGCAGCACTGAAGAAAAAAGAAGGGTACACAGAGAACTGGCAGTTGCAGCAATACCTCTTCGACCGCGTGATTAATAAACTTCAGTCATTGGGTAAGACCCCAATGTATTGGTATGAACAGGAGTTTAAGACGATTCAGCCAGGTTGTGTGGTTTATGCATGGCGACATGGTTTGACGAAGACGGCAATTGATGCTGCTGTGCGCAATAAGGCGAAGATAATGCTCTGTCCGGGTGAACACTGTTACCTTGACTATCCACAGCAGAAGGGGGATATGCCTGAGAAAAACTGGGGAATGCCGGTTACTACGCTCGAACAGACCTATCGTCTTGACCCAGCATGGGGGCAGGATAGTGTGTTTGTACGTGATAATCTGCTCGGTGTGAGTGGAACGCTTTGGAGTGAATGTATCAACTCTACAGAACGTATTTACTATCAAGCTTTCCCACGTGCAGCCGCTTTGGCTGAGGCAGGATGGAGTGTACCAGAACGAAGAAGTTATAAGGAGTTCCTCACACGAGTTCGTCCGCTGACAGATGATATGCTGCGTCGTGGTATCGCTGTAAACGTAAGATAGAGTGATGATGGTGGTTGTCAGCTTGTAAAAAGAAAGTCTTTACGATGACAACAGACCGTTATAAATAAAAGTATCATCACGAAGGTAATGAATTATTCTTCGTGATGATAAATATTTTTCTTCATGAAAAAAAATATTTCTTGTCGTGAAGAAAAATATTTTTTTTCATGAAAATAATTCGCTAAAGGTTCAGACTTACACCCGCAACGACCCATGCGCCTGGCTGTGGAACGTTCCCATAGTCAACGTAATGAGCCCCAAATAGATTGTTGGCTTCGACGTATGCGGTCCATGTTGAGGCTTTCCAACTCATTCGACTGTCCACAACTCCATAGCTCTTATACCTTTGTAGCTGGTTGTTAGTGTCGATATAGTTTCCCATTCGGTGTTGGAAGCGATAGTAGAAACCAAGATCAAGGTTGCGCCAGAGGTTCAACTGAAGATTGCTGACAAACTTGTTCTTCAGATATTCCAACGCATACTTACTTACATAACCTTGATTATCAACCTTCTTCTGGTGGATGTAGCTATAAGCCACGCCAAACTTCTTAAAGAACTTTTGGGAAGGAAGAAGCTGATAGAGGTCGAAGTCGAGTGAAGCCTCGGTTCCGAAATGCTTTATCTTACCGAAATTTACACTCTTCCATAGCACTGCTCCGTTGGCATCTAATGTCCCATCACTAATCCAGTCGATAAGGTTCTTGTGATTGTTCCAGTAAAGGCTTGCCTTAGCAGTGACACCTTTGTTGTCGTATTTCACACCTGCCTCGAATGCAGAAAGTTCTTCAGGACGGAGATGCTTGTCGGCTTTATGACCGCCAACAGAGTAGAATAACTCGGTGAAAGACGGCATGCGGAGTGATGAATTGTAGGAAGCGTATAACTTCCAAGCGTCTCCAATGCGATAACTTGCGTCAACGCCTGGGTAAACATGCATTGGCATGTCTGCTTGACTGTTCTTGACAGCTGTCAAACCAGCCGACAGCGTGAAGCGGTCAAGGATGATATTATGCTCAAGGACAAACTGAATATTCGTGCGATTCAGCCCTACGGTGTAGTCTCTGTCAGTCCCGTGGATATGCTTTGGACGAGAGAGAGGTTCGCCAAGGTTACCACTTACGAGGTCTTCATTGCGTAGTTCTGCAGCGAAGGCAGTACGTCCAAGGTTCCAATCAAAGTAAGCATTGAGGTTAACACCGTATATATCAGTGCGATGATAGTTGAAAGGATACTTATTGGATGCGCCACGGAAGAGTTCGAAACGGTCCATATTGCGGTTCCAATAGATAGAAGGACGGATATGGAAGCGGCCTTGTAGGTTCTCAGCTTGAATGGCTGTGAAGGTCTTGAAAGTGTGTTCAAACTGGTCATCGT
>ERZ772909.1384-NODE-1384-length-13513-cov-3.909645_pt1 | contig 13513 bp, 13 predicted proteins | sample MGYA00511137_ERZ772909 | MGnify/ENA primary metagenome ERZ772909 (study PRJEB29015, sample SAMEA2738095) | human oral metagenome | biome: human oral; feature: human-associated habitat; material: saliva | place: China | collected 2270 ... | reverse complement strand
TGGCATACTATAAAGTGAAAAAATAAAGAGGCTGTTGCAAATTCACAAAAAACTGCACCTCCAATCTTGTGTCCAAGATTTTGGGTGCAGTACAAATTTTAATTTTGCAACAGCCTCTTTATTTATAATTTTATTTGTAAGGTAGACTTATTATGATTCTAGCTCCTGTTTTAAAGGAACTATCTATTTCTGCTCCATATTCATTTCCATAATAATACTGAATTCTCTTATTTACATTTTTAATTCCAACACCACCCATTTTCATAAGTGCTTGTTTTTTAGCTGCTTCAAATCCAATACCATTATCCTCTATTATTAATTCTATCTTATTCTCTACTATTTGAGAATATATAGAAATTATTCCTGTTGTATCTAAATTTTTAATACCATGATAAATTGCATTTTCTACAAAAGGTTGCAATATAATCTTAGGTACCTCAATATTTTCTAATTCTGGTTGAATAGAAATTTTATATTCTAATTTATCTTCATATCTTTGCTTTTGTATATATAGATATTCTTTAATATGATTTATTTCTTCCTTTAAAGGAATTTTTTCTTTTCCATTACTTAAAGAAATTCTAAAAAAGTTAGATAAAGCCTTTGTAATAGAAATAACTTTTTCAGTATCCTGAAATTCTGCCATCCAAATTATAGTATCCAAAGTATTGTATAAAAAATGTGGATTAATTTGACTGTAAAGTGCATTAATTTCATATTCTCTTAAATATTTAATCTTATCTATCATTTCATTAAAATGGTTTTGTAAACTTAAAATTTCAATACTTACATCACCTTTTAAATTTATTTTTGATAAATCATTATTAAAATTATTCATATGTTGCTCTAACTCTTTAATTGGTTTTGTAATTCTTCTCAATACACTGATACTTATTAAAACTGTAATTAAAAGAGAAGCTAAACAACTTATAACTATCATTTCAAAAAAATGATTTTTTAAGCTGTCAATTTCTTGCATATATGAAATTTCAATCAATGTCCAATGAGTATTCTTAATAGGATATTTTACTGTAACTTTATTTTCTTTTCTGTTATATCCTTCTTCAATATTTTTTAAATTTTTTAGATATTTTTCTTGGGAGATATCATAAGGGATTTCTTTATAATAAACTATTCTATTGTCCTCATCTAAAATAACAATATCACTATTCTTTCCTGTTTCTTGATTTTGAAGATACTCATGAAGTGCTTGGTATTTTACATCTATCAACAATACACCTAAATTTTCTCCATTAGTGTCTGCAATTTCTCTACTGACAGAAATAACCCAATCATCCATTCCGTCAACTGAAAAATTTTGTTTTCTAAGTGGATTTAATACAGGCATAGGGTTCATTAAAGAATTTACATACCATTCCTCTTTCATCATATCACTAGAAACTTCCATATTTACATTTTTTTCATTAGAAATAACTGCTCCATCTTTTCTTATTAAAATAATAGATTTTATATAAGGATCTGTGGAAAGTGTATTATCTATTATATTTAAAATTCTATTTTTTTCAGTTTCATCTTTATTTTTTAGATAATCATATACTCCTTTATCATGTGAAATTACTTGACTTAATGTTGTCAATTTGTTCATATACAACTCAATATAATTCCCACTTTTTTCAATAGCTTCAGTCTTAGCTGAAATTTCTTTCTGTATTAAAAGACTACTTGAACTGAAATAAAATATACTTCCTAAAAGTAAAACTAGAACTAAATTGGTAATTAAAAAATAAAATCCTATCTTTATGTTTAATGGTTTATTATTCATTTTCATTTTTTAACACCGTTTCTCTATATTGTTTTGGAGTAATTTGATAATATTTTTTAAATTTTGTTATAAAGTAATTTACATCTTCAAAACCAACTTGTTCAGCTATTTCATAATTTTTTAGTTCAGTTGTTAAAAGTAATAATTTTGCCTTTTCCATTCTCTTTTGTAAAAGATAATCTTGAAATGGGATTCCAAAATTTTTCTTAAACATAATACTTAAATACCCTAAACTTAAATCTAATTTTTCAGAGAGAACGGATAAGGTAAATTGACTATCAGTATAGCTTTCTTCAATAATATTTTGTATTAATTCTTTATAATTATTTTTTGCAATGTTATCTTGTGTATCTACTGTTGTTATTTTTTCTAATACTTTTTCAATTTCCTTATCTTTTCTTTCCTTTTGCAAGGAACTCACTAATTTTACAATAATCTCTGAAACATCTGACTTTGAAATTGGCTTTAAAATATAATCTTCTACTCCAATTTTAATAGCTGTTTGTGCATAATCAAAATAATTATATCCTGTAATGATTGCTATTTTTGTATCAGGATTTATTGATTTTATCTTTTTTGCAACCGATAATCCATCAATTTTTGGCATATTAATATCCATTAAAACAATTTCAGGTTTAAACTCCTCAAATACTTTTAATGCCTCTTCTCCTGTTGAAGCTTCATAAATTTCTCCAATTTGTAAAGAAGATAAATCTATTAGTTGTTTTATTCCCCTCCTAATCAGAGGTTCATCATCTGCAATCATTAACTTATACACAATCTTTCTCCTTTTAATTCTCTTTTACTTTTATTTTACAAGTGGTAATAAATATCCATAACCTTTTGCTTCCATTTCTGCATAAGGAATAAATTGTATTGCTGCACTATTGATACAATATCTTTTTCCCCCTCTATCTCTTGGCCCATCATCAAATACATGTCCTAAATGTGCTTTTCCACTTCTGCTTCTTACTTCTGTTCTTATCATATTGAAACTAGTATCATTATGGTAAGTTACAACTTCTGGAACAATAGGTTTTACAAAACTAGGCCATCCACATTGAGAAGCATATTTATCAGTTGAAGAAAATAATGGTTCTCCTGTTGTTATATCAACATAAATCCCTTTGTCAAAAAAATCCCAATAATCATTTTGAAATGCTCTTTCTGTATCTCCATTTTGTGTTACTTCATATTGTTTTGAATTCAATTTCATTTTTAATTCTTTTTCAGATAATTTTGGGTATTTTTTTTCATCCACTATTATATCATTTGCTTTTGATAAATCAATATGACAATAACCATTAGGATTTTTTTTCAAATAGTCTTGATGATATTCTTCTGCTAAATAATATTCTTTTAAAGGTAAAACTTCCACTACAATTTTTTGAGAATATTTTTTTTGTTGTTCTTTTATTTCATCTTCAATAACAGATTTATCATTTTGATTTACATAATAAATTCCTGTTCTATATTGTGAACCTCTATCATTTCCTTGTTTATTTACACTTGTTGGATCAATAATTTTAAAATAATACTTTAATAAAGTTGAAAGACTAACCTTACTTGCATCATATCTAACATGGACTGTTTCAGCATGTCCTGAAGTATGTAAATCTTGATATTTAGGATTTTTAGTTTTTCCATTTGCATATCCAGAAGTTACATCTATTACACCATAGATTTTTTCCATATATGCTTCCACACCCCAAAAACAACCTCCCGCTAAATATATTTCATGAATATTTTTATTGACATGTTTTACATTGATGTTTTTTTTTCCATACTCATTTTATCATCTTTCATCATGTTATCTTTCATCTTTCCATCGTTCATCATATGATTATCTTTCATCATAGTGTCTTTCATTCCTTTGTCATCCATCATCATTTTAGAAGAAAATAATTTTTTTATTTCTGCTTTTTCTAAATGACCTGGAAGAACTTTTTCAACTTTTCCTGCTTTATTTAAAACAGCTGAAGTTGGGTAAACACGAACATTTAACATCTTTGTTAATTCACCTTTTTCATCTAATAAAACTTTTATATTCTTATATCCCAAAGATTTATACCATTTTTTAAAATCTTCTGTTTTCTTTTCTCCAACTAGCCCAGGAGAAACAACAGTAACAACTTCAAAATCTTTCTTTTCTTTGCTAAGATTATCTATATCTTCTAATCCAGAAAGACAAATTGGACACCAAGAAGCCCAAAACTTAACATAAGTTGGTTTTCCATCTTTTCCAAAAGAATAACTCATTCCATTCACATCTTTTAAGGTAACTTTTGACAAATCCATCTCTGCCCCAAAAGCTACAGCCCCCATTAATAACATCATAATTCCTAAAAACAATTTTTTTAGCCCTTTCATCTGCTAAAACCTCCTTAAATAATTTTAATTTATATTAAACTATTACATTTTATAGTTGTAATAGATTTTAACCTTAAATAATCTTAAAATAATCTTATAAAAATATACTTAATTTATCAGTAAGAAGTAAAATTCCCATAATAATTATTAATAAACCACCAATTTTTTTCATAATACCTAAATGTTTTTTTATTGCTGAAACTTTTGTCAATACATATTTTGAAGATAAAGATAGTATGACAAAAGGTGTTGCTAAACCTAAAACATAAATAAACATCATAAGTGCTCCATAGTAAGGATTTCCTCCGCCACTTGAAATAAAAAGAATTGAAGCAAGTATTGGTCCAACACAAGGTGTCCATCCTAAACTAAAAGTGAAACCTAGTAAAAATGCTCCCCAAATACTATCATCTTCTTTTCCTTTTATATCCACAAGTTTTGTTCTTTCTAAAAATGGTATTTTTACAATTTCCATTTGAATAATTCCAAATATTATGACTACCACTCCACTAATTACTCTAAATGTTTTACTCATTAAAAATGAACCTATACTTCCAGCTCCAAAGCCAAGCAAAACAAAACTTGTTGAAAGCCCAATTACAAATACCACTGTCTTTATAATAGATTTCTTACCACTTGTACTTAACATTCCAATATAAACTGGAAGCAATGGAAAGATACAAGGTGAAAAGAAAGACAGTAGACCTGCCACATAAACTGCTCCAATAAATAATTCTGTATTTAACATTTCTTATACTCCTATCTCTTATTTTTTTATTTACTTTACAAGTAATCAACTATCCTTAAGTAAGTACATTATATTTTATTTTTTTTACAAATATAATAGAATCTATTTATAAAAAACTTGAATTTAATTATATTTTTGTTTATACTAATAGAATAAAATAACTCTAGGGGGTTTTTAATGGCAATAAAAATTAATTTGAAAAAGCATGATGAAACTAAAAATGGATTTGTGGGATTTAGTTTTACTACATTTTTTTGGAGAGCTTTTGTTCCTATTTTTAGAGGAGATAACAAAGGTTTCTTAAAATTCTTTTTAATATGGTTGGGAACTTCTGGAATACTTATTTTTTTAGAAAATTTTCCTTATGATTCCATTGATTTTGATAAAATTCCTTCAATTAGAGACTTTGTAATTTCTTTGTTTGATATCAAATATAAATATATTTTTTTGCTTTTTTATTGTTTTTATTCTCTTCTAGCACTAATTTCTTTTGTGATATGGATTTTCATAGCTAAAAACTATAATAAGAATTATACTAATAAACTATTGAATCAAGGTTATATGCCTTCTGAAGATGATAGTTATTCATTAGCACTATTAAAAGAATATGGGCATTTAGAATATACAGAAGATGAATTGAAAGATAATGAGAAAATGGAGCAATATAAAAATATTGTAGATACTGCAAAACAAGATGAAAAAAAGAAATTCTATATATTTCTAGTATATATTGTTATAATTTTTCTTGTATCTATAGTTCCAGCTTATCTTACATATATACAAATAGGAAATGAAACTTATCTTGAATTTCTACAATCACTACTATAATTAGGAGGTTTTTTTATGGCAATAGAAGTAAATTTAGAAAAATATGGACATAAGAAAAAAGGACTTTTAGGTTTCAGTTGGACTGCTTTTTTCTTTCATTTTTGGGTTCCTGTATTTAGAGCTGATTTTAAATGGTTTCTTATATTTATATTCCCTTTTATTTTTGGAGCTTTGGGGGCTAATCTCGATTTAGATTTTGATAATAATTTTATAGCTCTCATTTTTATACTTCCTGCACTTGTATCAAAATTTGTTTTCCCATTTATCTATAATAAATTTTATACAAAAGGATTGATAAAAGAAGGTTATCTTCCACCTGCGGATGATGACTATTCAAACGCAATATTAAAAGGAACTGGTTATCTAGAATACACGGATGAAGATTTATTAGATAAAGAAAAAATGGAAAGATATAAAGTTATTATTGAAGAATATGAAAACGAAAGAAAAAAAGATAATACAACTATAATTATAGTTTTTGCTCTTATAGGAGTTCTAATTGCATTTTTTTATTTTATGGCTTCTTATTAATAAATATTTCAGTTGACAACTGTTCTAATTTTAGTATAATATATAAGAAGTATAAATAGAATATTAGACTAGTGAATGGTGGGTCGTAAAAAGCAGAAGGGATTCTGTCTTTTTCACGACCTTTTTTTAATTTAATTAGGGAGGAACGAAGTATGTTTGATGTAGTTGTTATTGGTGCTGGAATAATGGGAGCAGCAGTTTCAAGAGAATTATCTAGATATGAGTTAAAAACTTTATTACTAGATAAAGAAAATGATGTTTCTTGTGGTACAACAAAAGCAAATTCTGCAATAGTTCATGCAGGATATGATGCAAAAGAAGGAAGCCTTATGGCAAAATACAATGTATTAGGTAATGCAATGTATGGAAAATTATGTGAGGAAGTAGATGCTCCATTCAGAAAAGTAGGTTCTTATGTTTTGGCTTTTTCTGAAAAGGAAAAAGAACACTTAGAAATGCTATATCAAAGAGGGCTTAATAATGGTGTTCCTGAAATGGAAATCATAGATGCAGCTGAAATTCAAAGAAGAGAACCTCATGTTAGTAAAGAAGCAGTTGCTGCTCTATATGCAGGTACAGCTGGTATAACTGGACCTTGGGAATTAACAATAAAATTAGTAGAAAATGCTATGGAAAATGGTGTTGAACTAAAATTAAATGCAGAAGTTGCAAATATCAAAAAAGAAAATGATGTATTTAAAATAGAATTAAAAAATGGAGAAATTATTGAAGCTAAAGCTATTGTAAATGCTGCTGGTGTCTATGCTGACTTTATAAACAATATGCTTTCTAACAAAAAATTTAATATAACTCCAAGAATTGGTGAATATTATTTACTTGATAAAGTACAAGGCTATTTAACTGACAGTGTTATTTTCCAATGTCCTACTGAAATGGGAAAAGGTATTCTAGTTTCAAAGACTGCTCATGGAAATATAATAGTTGGACCTACTGCCTCTGATGTTGAAAATAAAGATGATGTTGGAAACACACAAGAAGGACTTGACACAATTAGACAATTTGCCACTAAGAGTATAAAAGATATCAATTTCAGAGATAATATCAGAAACTTTGCAGGGCTTAGAGCTGAAGCTGATACAGGAGACTTTATACTTGGTGAAGCTGAAGATGTAAAAGGACTATTTAATATAGCTGGAACTAAATCTCCAGGACTTACATCTGCACCTGCAATGGCAATAGATTTAGCTAAAATGATAGTTGAAAGCTTTGGTGGAGTAAAAGAAAAAACAAACTTTATACAAAATAAAAGAATGATACACTTTATTACACTATCACCTGAAGAAAAGGCAGAAGTAATAAAGAAAGACCCTAGATACGGAAGAATTATTTGTAGATGTGAGAACATAACAGAAGGTGAAATCGTTGATGCTATCCATAGAAAATGTGGTGGAAGAACATTAAATGGTATCAAAAGAAGAGTTAGACCAGGGGCTGGAAGATGTCAAGGTGGATTCTGTGGACCTCGTGTACAAGAAATTTTGGCAAGAGAACTTGGTGAAGATTTAGAAGAAATAGTTATGGAACAAAAAGATTCTTACATCTTAACAGGAAAGACTAAATAGGGGGAAACGATATGAATATGAAATATGATTTAGTTGTTGTTGGTGGAGGTCCAGCAGGACTTGCAGCAGCAGTAGAAGCTAAAAAAAATGGAATAGATAGCATACTTGTAATTGAAAGAGCAAAAGAACTAGGTGGAATTTTACAACAATGTATACACAATGGTTTTGGACTTCATGAATTCAGAGAAGAATTGACAGGGCCTGAATATGCTCAAAGATTTATGGATCAATTATTTGAATTAAACATAGAATATAAACTAGATACTATGGTTTTAGGAGTTTCTGAAAACAAGATAGTTCAAGCTATTAACTCTGTTGATGGATATATGATAATTGAAGCTAAATCTATAGTTTTAACTATGGGTTGTAGAGAAAGAACAAGAGGAGCAATAGCTATCCCAGGAGATAGACCTGCAGGAATCTTCACAGCTGGAGCTGCTCAAAGATATATCAATATGGAAGGATATATGGTTGGTAAAAGAGTTGTTATCTTAGGTTCAGGAGATATTGGACTTATTATGGCAAGAAGACTTACTCTTGAAGGAGCAAAAGTTTTAGCTGTTGCTGAACTTATGCCCTTCTCTGGTGGACTTATGAGAAATATTGTTCAATGTCTTGAAGACTACGATATCCCTCTATACTTAAGTCATACAGTTGTAGATATCATTGGTAAAGATAGAGTTGAAAAAGTTATCATAGCTAAGGTTGATGAAAACAAAAAAGCTATCCCAGGAACTGAAATAGAATATGAATGTGATACTTTACTTCTATCAGTTGGACTTATCCCTGAAAATGATATCTCAAGAGCAACAGGAATAAAAATTGATCCTAGAACTAGTGGACCAGTAGTAAATGAACTTATGGAAACAAGTATAGAAGGAATTTTTGCTTCAGGAAACGTTGTTCATGTACATGACCTTGTTGACTTCGTAAGTATTGAGTCAAGAAAAGCAGGAAAATCAGCAGCTAAGTATATAAAAGGTGAAGTTGCAAATGGAGAATATATTGAAGTTGAAACAGGAAATGGAATAGGTTATACTGTTCCTCAAAAATTTAGAATAGAAAATATAGAAAAGAATTTAGAACTTTCTATGAGAGTTAGACAAATATATAAAAATGTTAAGATAGTAGTTAAGTCAAATGATTTTGTAATACATTCAGTTAAGAAAAATCATATGGCTCCTGGAGAAATGGAAAAAATTACTCTATCTAAAACTGTATTAGGAAAAATAGATGCTAAGAAAATTGTTGTAGAAGTTGTTGAGGAGGATAAATAATGGAAAAGGAAATGATATGTATAGTTTGTCCTGTTGGTTGTCATATAAAAGTAAACACTGAAGACTATAAAGTTACTGGAAATGCTTGTCCAAGAGGAGCAGTTTATGGTAAAGAAGAATTGACAGCTCCAAAAAGAGTTGTAACTTCCACTGTTAAAATAAAAAATGCCCTTGATGCAAGATGTCCTGTGAAAACAAAACAAGCTATTCCAAAAGAATTAAATTTTAAATTGATGGAAGAATTAAAAAATATTGAATTGACAGCACCCGTTAAAAGAGGAGATATAATTATTGCCAATGTTTTCGGAACTGGTGTTGATGTTGTTGTTACTAAAGATATGTAAAGTTTTGAAAAACAAAAAATTGAAATATAGTAAGAGAGGCTACTGCGATTGTTTGCAGTAGCCTCTCTTTAAATTTTATATAAATTTTTTAGCGTTAGTAATTCATATTAAAATTTGTATTTATATCCTAGAGATACTCTGTAGAAATCTTTTAATATTTACAAATAAAAAAAGAGACTAATTTTTTTAGTCTCTTTAGAATTTTATTTTAATACTTCTTCAAAATCTTTTTCTAAAAATTTATATCTTTTTCCACAGAATTGACATTCAGCTTCTATTTCTTTTTCTTCTTCAAAAATATGTTTTAAATCATCTTTGCCTAAAGTTAAAATTCCTCTATAAAATCTATCTGAATTGCAATCGCATTGGTATCTTACTTCTTTATTTTCTAAAATTTCAAATTCTTCTACCAAACTATCGTCTTCAGTATCCATATCATCATATAGAAGATTGGCGATCTGCTCTAAAGTCATACCCCCAAGCATAAGCTCATTCATAGGTCTTATAGCTTGCACTTTTTGTTCTAGTTTTGTTATAAAACTTTCGTCAGCATTAGGTAGAAGCTGAACCATAAATGCCCCTGCACATAAAATTTTTCCGTCGTTAGTACATTGACCTGCAATAGAAATTACAGTTGGTACTTGTTCAGAATTATAGAAAAAGGCACTGATATCATTTGGTAAATTTGTATAATCAATATCAGTTATAGCTACATAAGGTTCTTTAAGTCCCATATCTTTTATAATCCTCATCATACCTTTTCCTAAATGTTCTACGTTTTCAGCATCGGTATTTGCAAGGTAGCCTTTTATATTTCCACTTGCATCAGAATTTACAACAATATTTTTTATATAGCCTTCTGTATCAGTTCTAATTGTTAGTTTGTCTTCTCCTTTTAAAGTCGCTCCCATCAAAACTGCAAGTGTACAAAATTTTCCAAATACTTCTATAGAATATTTATCATACTTATGGATAGCAGCTGCCTCTTGTACAATATCTGTTGTGTCTGCTATAAAAAATCTAGCATTTTTACTTGTTCCTCTAATTAATCTTCCCATTTCTTTCCTTTCTTAATAGTTAACATAATCTTTTAAATTTTCGTAAGTTTTTTTACTAATAATTTTTTTTAATTCAATATTATTTGTTATTCTATCATTTTTATCTAAATATTTTTTTAAATCTTTTATTTCTTTTTTGCTAAATCCGTAATATTTTAAAATTTTTTCATCAGCAGAGTTGATATTAAAATTTTTCTTTTCCGCTGCAGAACCTACAAAAAATTTTTTAGATAATTTTTCATAGGTTGCAGAGCCAATACCTTTAATTTTTTTTAGGTCTTCTATTTTATCAAAACCACCTGTTATATCTCTGTAATCTAAAATTTTTTCCACATAGCTAGAAGCAATTCCACGTGATAACATTTCTTGTTCACTAATTTTATTTATATCTAATTTCTCATTTTTATCAGCTCTCATATCTTGGGAACTCATAATTATTTTATATTCTTTACTACCTAAGCTATCTGGTAATGCAAATAAATTTAAAGAAAATATGACGAGTAACAATAAAATTTTTTTCATTTTTTGCTCCTTTTAAACATTTCAAATTTTTCTTGGCAACGTTTATCCAATTCTTTTATATAAAGTGCTGGATCTTTAGGGTTTACATATCTTTCTATATAGTCAATACCGTTTTTTTCTTCTATGACTATTTTGCTGATTCCGCCACCACCAAGGGCCATAGTATTTTGATTTTCTTCTATCATCTCGATATTAAAAACAGATTCTTTTCCTTCTTTTGAGTAGCCTATGTTCTCTCCCCATTCGATAATATTTTTTTGCCTGTACATATAGTAAGGTTTCATATTTTTTTCATTTACAACTTCTTGTATATATTTTTCAATTAGGTCTCTGTTTATAAAATTTCTATCCTGACTTTCTTTAAATAATTTGGAAGCCCTTTTAAAAGATAGACAATGGACTGTCAGATTATCAATATCATAATCTTTTACTTGTCTTAGAGTATCTAAAATTTCCTCAGTTGTTTCATCAGGCAAACCGATTATTAAATCCATATTTATTATAAAATCTAATTTTTTAGCTTCTTTAAAAATTAAATCAAAATTTTCTCTATTAAATCTTCTATTAACTCTTTTCAAAGTTTCCAAATTAAATGATTGAGGATTCAGACTAATTCTATCTACAGAATATTTTTTCATAATTTCTAATTTTTTTACAGTAAGAGAATCTTCTCTTCCAGCTTCAAAAGTAAATTCTTTAACATCTGTCATATCAATATTTTCAATCAGAGTTTTTAAAACTTTTTCTAAATCTTCTTCTGTCAATGTACTCGGAGTTCCTCCACCAAAATAAATGGACGAAATTTTTTTGTCATAATTTTTTAAAAATTCTCCTACCATTTTTATTTCTTTTTGAAGAGATGTTACAAAATCGTTATAAAAACGTCCCACACCTCCACCAATCTCATAAGAGGCAAAAGAACAATATTTACATTTAGTCGGGCAAAAAGGTACTCCCAAATATAGATTTATATGTTCTCTATCTAAAAGTTCCAACTCTTTTTTTACAACAGTTTCCATTAAATCTATTTTTTCATCCGTCACTAGATAAAAGTTTTTTAAAATTTCTCTTGCTTCACTATAGTCGCAACCATTTATTAGAAGTCTTCTTAATACTTTTGTGGGACGAACACCCATTAAAGAACCCCAGTCATATTGCTTTTCTAAGAGTTTTAAAAGAATTATCTTCGACATTGTTAGAATTTGGTCTTCTATTTTATTTTCTAAATTTCTATATGAAAATAGAGAAAATTTATTTAATTTTTTTGAATAAACTTTTATTTCAATATTTTTATTATTCGTTGTAATGTTATAAGTTATCGCATCGTCCAAAAGTTCAGGTAGCATTACTCTTGTAAATTCTTCTATACTTCTTGTATTTAATTCTACATTTGTTTCTATCAACAAATTTTATCACTCTCTATTCTAATATTATCTTCATGTATTTTTCTTTTGTTATCATATAATTTTCAGTTCCACTTTCTATTAAAGTTGGAATTTGATTTAATTTATTCATAGCTATTAAATTTGACACAGCTTTTGTATTATTTAAAATTTCAAAAATCGGATTTATCTCTCCTTTGATTTTTATAAGTTCTTGAGAAAACACAAACCTTAAAAGAGATGCCAACTGATCTCTAATAAAATCTTTTTTATCTGTTTTCACCATTGAGATAAGTCTATTTATTGTTTCCACCGTATTCATTGTATGCAAGGTAGAAAAAACAAGATGACCTGTCTCTGCTAAATTTAATGCGGCATACAAACTTTCCTCATCTCTTATTTCTCCAACGACAATAATATCAGGATCTTGTCTTAGTGAAGATTTTAGTGCAAACTTAAAATCTTCACTATCTATTTCTCTTTGAACAATCAATGATTTTTTATTTTCATAAACATATTCAATGGGATCTTCAAGAGTTAAAATTTTATATCTTTTATTTTCATTAAATTTTTTAATAAAATTTGCAAGTGTAGTAGATTTTCCACTTCCAGTGACACCCGTAACTAAAACTAAACCATTTTTTAAATTTAAAATTTTTTCATCAATGAGTTTATTTATAAAATTACCTTTTAATTTAGGAAGCTCTTGAGGTATTACTCTAATTACAAAGGATTTTCTTCTCTCTGTACCTACATTTCTATTTTCAATAAAACCATTTACTCTGTATCTTCTACCTAATTTATCAATAAAAGAAAAATCTTCATTGTATGAGGCGAGTTCATCTACTTCAACAGAATAAAATTCTTTTTCTTCTTCTTTAAAATCAAATTTTATAATTTCTCCATCTTTATATGTCTCTATTTTTTGAAGTTTTCCTGTCTCATTATAATATTTCCATTCACCATCTATTATCCATCTTTTTTCTGCTTCTTCCCCCATATCATAAGCAGTTCCTTCTTTCTCAATACTCTTTCCATCTTTATAGAAAAATTGCCATTTTGTTAAATCTGAGCCTTCTTCATAAAA
>ERZ772909.1375-NODE-1375-length-13558-cov-5.368807_pt1 | contig 13558 bp, 9 predicted proteins | sample MGYA00511137_ERZ772909 | MGnify/ENA primary metagenome ERZ772909 (study PRJEB29015, sample SAMEA2738095) | human oral metagenome | biome: human oral; feature: human-associated habitat; material: saliva | place: China | collected 2270 ... | reverse complement strand
TTATTTTGTGGTGATGCGTTATTTTCTGCTGGTTGTGGACGTGTTTTCACAGGTAATTATGCGCAGATGTTTGAAGGTTTGCAGCGTTTGAATACATTGCCTGACGAGACGATTGTTTGCCCTGCTCACGAATATACATTGGGAAATTTAGCGTTTGCGGAAACTGTACTGGTGGAGAAAAGTACGGTAGAAAAAAGTGCGGTAGAAAAACAACGTATTTTTGTTGAAACACAACGGGCTGAAAATAAACCAAGCTTGCCGACAACATTAAAACTAGAGCGAGAAATTAATCCGTTTTTACAAGCAAAAACACTTGAAGAATTTACCGCACTTCGCAAAGCCAAAGATATTTTCTAAGTGATCTTTTTTATTGAGGCAAAGTGCGGTGATTTTTTAAATTAGGGAGTTATTTCTTTCTCGCTAACATGGTGGCAAATTTCATTTTAATGCGATTGCCGTTTTCATCGGTTTTGTGTAATTCGCCCATATTTTCGTTATATTCTAAGAATTCCCAATCTTTGTAATATTCTTTCAATTCGTTTTCAGCAAAAGTGAAGGAGAACGGAAGCGGGCAAGGCACATCATCTGTGGACATCGCGGCAACGATTAAGTTATATCCGCCAATATTGGTATGTTCTTGCATATTTTTAATGATTGACGGCACACGTTCACGATTTAAGAACATAAACACCACTGTTGAAACAATGAAATCGTAGTTTTCTTGAATATTGGCAGAGTTAATATCGTAAAGTGCGGTAGAAATATTAAGATTTTCTTTCTCTTTGGTTTCATTTAAAAAGGCAATGCTGTTTTCATTGTGATCCCAAGAGGTTACATCATAACCCAATAAACTTAAATAAAGTGAATTACGCCCTTGTCCGCAACCTAAATCTAATACTTTACAAGGTGAGATAATTTTTGCTGCATCCACCACATCGCCGTGAGTGGCAGTCATGTTGTATTTTTTACTGAAATAATCTTCTTTTTTGCAATAGAAACCTAGGGTACATTCTAAATCATCTGAAAGTGCTTCAACACGATGCCATGCTTGAGGTTCAACAAAAGGAATGTCGCTTTCTGGGGTAAAAATATGCTCGGCAATAACATCGCCATTTTCGGTTAACTCATAAAATTTGAGTTTGCCTTTTAATACTGTTAATTTTCCCCAAGTGCCGACTTTTGTATTGTGCTTTTCTTGGAACATTTGTGGTAATTTGTCTTTTGTCCACACTGGCATTTGTTTATAGCAAATTAATTCGTTTTTCATAATATTCTCCAAACAGATAAATAGTTGAGTGTTATAGTAGGTTATAAGTCACCTATTTTCAACAAGAAAATAAAAGGGCAACGTAATGTTGCCCTCATTTAGATTGAATTGATTATTTTACTTGCATGCCTGCAGTGACACCGCTATCGGCAGATAACAAGAATAAATCACTACCGCCTGTTCCTGCGGATAGAATCATTCCTTCAGACATGCCGAATTTCATTTTACGTGGTGCAAGGTTTGCTACCATAATTACAAAACGACCTTCTAATTCTTCAGGCTTATTGTAAGCTGCTTTAATGCCAGAGAAGACTTGACGAGTATGATCGCCAAGATCCAATTCAAAACGTAAAAGTTTATTAGATTCTGGCACAGCTTCGCATTTCAACACTTTTGCTACACGCATATCAAGTTTAGCGAAATCATCAATGGTGATGGTTTCAGCAATAGGTTCAACGGCAGAAAGTGCGGTTGGTTTTGCTTCTGTTTTTTCTGCGGCTTTATTGGCTGCTGCAAATAAGGCTTTGGTTTCTTCCACAACGGCATCAATTTGTTTTTTCTCTAAACGAGAGAATAAGGCTTTAAACGGTGCAAGAGTATGGCCAAGTAATGGTTGATGAATATTATCCCAACGTAATTCAGCTTGTAAGAAGGCTTCTGCACGTTCTGCCAGTTTTGGAAGAACAGGTTTTAAGTAAGATATCAACACGCGGAAAAGCTCAATTCCCATTGAACATACGGCTTGTAATTCTGCCTCTTTGCCTTCTTCTTTTGCAATCACCCAAGGGGCTTTTTCATCAATGTATTTATTGGCTTTATCCGTTAATGCCATAATTTCACGAATGGCTTTATTGTATTCACGGCTTTCGTAATAATTGGCGATTTGCTCGGCTTGGGCGGTAAATTCTGCAAATAATGTTTCATCTTCCAGTTTATTTGCAAGTTTGCCTTCAAAGCGTTTCGCAATAAAGCCTGCATTGCGTGAAGCTAAATTCACTAATTTGTTTACAATATCCGTATTTACACGTTGTACGAAATCTTCAAGGTTAAAGTCTAAATCTTCAATGCGATCATTTAATTTTGCCGCATAGTAATAACGCAAACATTCAGGATCGATATGATTCAAATAAGTGCTGGCTTGAATGAAAGTTCCGCGAGATTTTGACATCTTCGCCCCATCCACCGTGACATAACCGTGAGTGAACACATTAGTCGGTTTACGATAGCCACTACCTTCAAGCATTGCAGGCCAGAATAGACTGTGGAAATAAACGATGTCTTTACCGATGAAATGATAAAGTTCCGCATCACTGCCTTCAGCCCAAAATTCATTGAAATCAATGCCTTCACGATTGCATAGATTTTTGAATGAAGCCATATAGCCGATTGGCGCATCTAACCAAACATAGAAGAATTTATCTTTTGCGCCTGGAATTTCAAAACCGAAATAAGGCGCATCGCGTGAAATATCCCATTGTTGTAAACCACTCTCAAACCATTCTTGCATTTTGTTCGCAATTTCAGATTGAAGTGAGCCAGAACGTGTCCATTCTTTTAACATACCTTCAAATGCAGGTAAGTCAAAGAAAAAGTGTTCAGATTCTTTTACAACAGGTGTTGCGCCAGAAACAGCTGAACGAGGATTAATTAAATCCATTGGGCTATAAGTTGAAGCACACACTTCGCAGTTATCTCCATATTGATCTTCTGCTTTACATTTCGGGCAAGTGCCTTTCACAAAACGATCAGGCAAGAACATATTTTTTTCAGGGTCGAATAACTGAGAAATAACTTTACTCTTAATAAAGCCATTGGCTTTGAGTTTATTGTAAATTTCTGCAGTGAGCTGTTTGTTTTCTTCGCTGTGAGTGGAATGATAGTTATCAAAACTAATATTGAAACCTGCAAAATCACGCACGTGATCGGCTTTTGCTTTAGCAATTAATTCTTCGGGTGTTATGCCCAGTTTATCAGCATTCAACATAATCGGTGTGCCGTGCGCATCGTCTGCACAGACAAAATGGATTTTATTGCCACGCATACGTTGAAAACGCACCCAAATATCCGCTTGGATATGTTCTAACATATGGCCTAAATGAATTGCCCCATTGGCATAAGGCAAGGCGCAAGTGACTAAAATTTTACGGGGTTGAGTTGTCATTTATTATTCTCTTTTTAGCATACAAAAATTGTGCTTATCTTACTAGAAAAAAAAATGAGGGGCTAGTTTAAAACTTGATAAAATGTAATGAGAATTGATTTTTTATTACATAATAGGTAGAATATCATTACATCTCTTTATATTTCCTTATATTTAGTTTATTTATACCATGAATGCCAGTGTTACTACTTCAACAAAATTTTATTCCCTACAATATATTAGAGGTGTTGCAGCATTGGGTGTATTATTTTTTCACTTAAGTGCTTCATTAAATGGTGTTTATTCTCAAATTAGCTTAGGAGATTTGCTTTTTTCACAAGGATATTTGGGGGTTGATTTCTTTTTTGTATTAAGCGGGTTTATTATTTGTTTTTCTACAGAAAAAGAAAACTATGGATGGGGTGAGTTTATTATTAGAAGATTTTTTAGAATTTATCCTTTGCTTGTTATTTGTATAACTACATATTATTTGGTAATGAGAAATTATGATTTGCATTATTATTTTATTTCTGTATTAGGGTTTAACTTTAATTATCAAGCTCCCGCCCCTCATTTTGGCAATAATGTATTACCTTCTGCATGGTCGATTTCTTATGAGATAGTTTTCTATTTTGTTTTTTCTATAGCAATGGCTATTAATCATAAATATCGTGTGTATATTACTATTTTTTTAATTTTTCTTTTGTATCTTTTTTTTAGTTACTACTTTAATCATGATTTTTATTTATACTTTAGAGAGGGAGATAACAACTTAGTTGGAGAACATAATGTGTTGTATATATTTACCTCTTCAATGTTCTTTGAGTTCGTTTACGGTATGTTGATTTATTTGTTTTATAAGTATTCTAAAGGTTTTGTAGGGAAGTTAAATATAGTAAATGGCTATCCAATTAAAGTTGCTTTTGTTTTATGTGGTATTTATCTGTTTTTCTTTATTTTGTCTAATGATAAAGATAACTTTTATTGGTTGCTGGAGACTGGGTTGTTTTCTGGTGGGGTTATTGCATCTTTATTTATTATTTTATGTGTTTTATATGAGGCTTTATTTAAAATGCCTCGCTCATCTTTATTAATATATCTTGGGGAAATATCTTATTCACTTTACATCAGTCATATGGTGTTTACTGATTTTATTTATCATAAGTTTCATATCGTAAAACAAAATGGCGTTGCTACCTTTTGTATGGTAACTATCTTATGTATTTTGATAGCTATGATTTTGCATCATACAATTGAAAAACCAATGATATCTTACTCAAAAAAGTTAGTTTTACGCATTAAAAATTAATTTTAATGAAAAGTGAGTAGTTGTTATCACTTTTTTCTAGTTTGAAAAACTTTAACTTAACATACCGCACTTTCCGTGATTAAATATGCCCGACAAATTTACTCTACTAAACAGGAAATTATTATGGCAACCTACTTTTCTGATAATTTGACTGCCGAGCAGCAAAATCAAGTTCAGCAGATTATCCAACAATTTCAGCATCCAACTCTGCAAAAGGATCTGATTGCGCTTAATACTTTGAAAAAAGTGGAAAAGGGCGGTGATACTTTACGCATTGAATTGAAATTACCTTTTGCGTGGAATTCTGGTGCAGAACAGTTAAAACAAGCGGTTTCAGATGCGTTGTTGAAAGCAACAGATTGCAAAGCAATTAAATGGGCGATCTCGTATCAAATCGCTACACTTAAACGTGCAAATAATCAACCGGCTGTAAAGGGTGTGAAAAATATTATTGCTGTGAGTTCTGGTAAAGGTGGTGTAGGGAAATCATCGGTTTCTGTTAATCTAGCTTTAGCATTACAAGCACAAGGCGCACGTGTTGGGATTTTAGATGCGGATATTTATGGCCCTTCTATTCCACATATGTTAGGCGCAGCGGATCAACGTCCAACTTCGCCAGATAATCAACACATCACCCCAATTAAAGCACATGGTTTATCTGCAAATTCTATTGGCTTTTTAATGAATGAAGACAGCGCAACAATTTGGCGTGGCCCAATGGCGAGTAGCGCATTAAGTCAATTATTAAATGAAACCCTATGGGATAGTTTAGATTATCTTGTCATCGATATGCCTCCGGGCACTGGCGATATTCAACTTACCTTATCACAACAAATCCCTGTGACTGGCGCAATAGTTGTGACAACTCCACAAGATATTGCTTTGCTTGATGCGGTGAAAGGTATTTCAATGTTTGAGCGAGTATCCGTACCAGTGTTAGGCATTGTGGAAAATATGTCGATGCATATTTGTAGCGAGTGCGGTCACCACGAAGCGATTTTTGGCACAGGCGGTGCAGAGAAAATGGCTGAAAAATACAATGTAAAAGTATTAGCTCAACTTCCTTTACACATTCGTATCCGTGAAGATTTAGATGCAGGCAACCCAACTGTTGTGCGAGTGCCTGAAAATGAAATTTCACAAGCATTCCTACAACTTGCTGAAAAAGTCTCTACAGAACTTTACTGGCAAGGTTCCGTAATCCCAAGTGAGATTTTATTTAAAGAAGTGAAATAATAGAAAAAAGATAGGGCTGCATTTGCAGCCCTTAGAATTTATTTTCATCTAATTTACATTGAATATGATGAAATGATCCTTTTATTTGACATCAATAAATATCAAGTTACACTAGCAGAGTATCATTAAGTGATACATTATTGCCAATAGTTAATTAGTATAAGGAGAGGCTGATTTTTGACTTATTTTTTATTAAAAATAAACTTTTGTCAGCTATATAACTATGAATATGAGATTACAAGTAAAACAGTGGGGAAATAGTAAAGCAATCCGTTTACCTAAGGACTTTACCGATTCTATGAATTTAGATATGGGGGACTTTTTGGAACTAGAAAAAATTAGCGACAATACAATTAAAGTGATTGTTGTTCCTAATAATCCGAAAAAAAGAAAAAGATTAACTTTGGATGAACGTATTGCAATGACCTCATCAAAACAATTACCCGTCATTCAAGAATGGGATTTACTTGAGCCGACAGGGCAGGAAATTTGATGGCTAAACAACAATTTAAAAGAGGCGATATTATCACGGTTTGCTTAAATCCCGTTGTAGGAAATGAGTTACAGGGTGAGAAGCGTCCTGCATTAGTATTAAGCGATAATAAATTTCATAATTTGGGATTTATGATGATAGCACCGATTACACAAGGAAATGCGGCGCTTGCCAGAGAAAATGGTTTTGCGGTTACGCTAAGTGGAACAGGCTGTAAGACACAAGGTGTGGTTGTTGCATATCAAGCCAGAATAATTGACTTTCGAGGTAGAGACGCGAAAAAAGTTGAATCTGTACCAGATTATGTTTTATTTGAAGTTCAAGACATTGTTGAAGCGATTTTAAAAGATTAGAAAAATTGCCCTAGTTTTTGCTAGGGCAATTTCTATTGTGGATCAATTAAATCGACAAGTTTCATAATAACTTCATCAATTAAATAATCTTCTGCTTTTGTAGCAAATTTTGCTCACCATACTTCTTTTCCCACGGATTTAGATTGAGTGGGTTCAGAGATTGACCTATTCAAACATTCAATTTCTTGACTATCAATATCTGTTAGTAATTCCGCAAGGCTTTTTCGTCCACGAACCTGTCGTTTATTGGAAGAAAGCACTATTTTTTCTCCTTGTGCTTTTAAATTATAGTAAGTATTTATTCTACCCATCTCACCACTTCATCCAATCCTTTACGGGATTTTTTCGCAATATCGCGTGAGCGGTAGCCGAAAGTTGCGGCGACAGAAACCGCATATTCTTGAGGATCGAATAATCCTTCTTCGGCGAGGCATTCATTCATTTTATCGTAATGAAAACCTTCGATAGGGCAAGAGTCGATGCCAAGGGCGGCTGCGCCAGTAAGCATATTGGCAAGGGCGATATAAGTTTGTTTACTGCACCAATCAAATAAAGTGCGGTCGCTTTCGAGCAATTTCATATCTTCTTCTTGCAGGGCTTTGTATTTCGCGAGGGCGGCTTGTTGTTGCTCGGCATTCAAGCCTTTGCGTGCCATTACATCCACAAAAAATGGGCTGTCATAACGGGCATTTTTCTTCGCTAAAATCACCACAAGATGACTGCAATGATCAAGCTGATTCATCATTCCCCAGCTAAAAGGTTTCATTTTTTCGCGTAAGGTTTTATTTTGAATCACTAAAAATTTCCAAGGCTCAGAGCCTACAGAACTCGGCGATAATCGACCGCACTCTAAAATACATTCAAAATCTTCATCACTGATTTTTTTTGTTGGGTCGTAATAACGTGTTGAGCTGCGTTGATGGAAGAGTTCAAGAACTTGTTCACGAGTAAGTTGAGTCATTTTATTTCCTCTTTTTTAAACAAAAATGTGGTGCCATATTAAAGATTAGTTTTTGCTAAAACAAGGGAAAGATTCTAGAATAGTCAGCACTTTTATCACAGAGGGTGAATATTATGACAAGAATTGCAATTATTCCTGCGAGAGCAGGTTCTAAAGGCATTAAAGACAAAAATTTACAGCTTGTGGGGGGCGTTTCTTTGGTCGGTCGTGCGATTTTAGCGGCGCAAGAATCGGGCATGTTTGATCAAATTGTGGTGACATCAGACGGTGAAAATATTTTAAAAGAAGCCACAAAGTACGGCGCAAAAGCAGTGGCACGCCCTGAAAGTTTGGCGCAAAGTGATACACGCACCATTGATGCGATTTTGCATTGCTTAGAAACACTGAATATTTCACAAGGCACTGCCGCACTTTTGCAACCAACCAGCCCATTGCGTAATGCTTTAGATATTCGTAATGCAATGGAAATTTTCCTTGGTGGCAAATATAAATCCGTGGTTTCAGCTTGCGAATGTGAGCATCATCCTTATAAATCCTTCACTTTAGAAGGCACCGAGGTTCAGCCTATTCACGAATTAACGGATTTTGAAGCGCCTCGCCAAAAATTACCGAAATCTTATCGTGCAAATGGCGCAATTTATATTAATGACATCCAAAGTCTCTTTGAAGAAAAACGCTTTTTTATTGCGCCAATGCGTTTTTATTTAATGCCAACTTATCGTTCCATTGATATCGATTCCACACTTGATTTGCAATTAGCCGAAAGTTTAATTTCAAAAGAATTCTAAAAAAATTGGCCGCACTTCGCGGCCTTTGTTTTTTGATAAGCATATTTGCTTTTTCCCAATAAAAACACCCCTAAAACTCGCCGCACTTTTGTTTACTTCTTGTGCAAAAAAAAAGGCAAACGTTTGCTTTTATTTCCCATAACGTTTGATAAGTCTAAATTATCGTAAAAATTGCATTTTTAAATTGAGTTCTATGACTAAATCTGTATAATTTTTCTACTTTATTTACGCCCAAGTTCTTTTATTAATTGAATGAGAGATTTAGGGTATTTTTCAATATGGTTAGAGAGATATTTATGAATAAAATCTTCCGTATCGTTTGGAGCCAAGCAACTCAATCTTGGGTGGTTGTTTCAGAATTAACCAAAGCGCATAAAAAACAAAGTAGCAGCAACTCACTCAAAGCAGTAGTAGGAACAGCCGCTGTATTGTTGAGCATTAATACAGCACAGGCAGCAGTGGCGATTGGTGAGACAAATGCTAACGCCTTTACTCAAAGTTCGGCTCAGGCAACGGGCACCAATGCGGTGGCTATCGGTCAAGACACTAAGTCAACGGGTAATCAATCCATTACCATCGGGCAAGGCTCTAAGGCAACAGCTCATGAAACCATTGCCATTGGTAAAGGCGCAAATGCCGTAACGAACCGTGATATAGCATTAGGTAACAATGCAAGTACAATCAGAGGAGAAAGAAATATTGCCATTGGTGATGGTGCAACTGCCGGAACTAACAGAACTGGAGGTCACCTTAGCGGAGCTTACGGTGGTATTGCGATAGGTACGCTGGCATCCACCGGCTATAACAGGGGAAATACGCCAAATAATGGTGCGACTGCCATCGGTGCGGGTGCGCGTAGTGGTTTCAGCGGTAATTATAAAAACGAATTTGTCCCTAGTAATGAAGAAACCGATGCAGATAATAGCGATACTGTAGTAGCAAAAGCTTTCGGAACAACCACCACTACTTTAGAAAGTTACAAATATAACAGCGTGGACATTAATGAAGGCACAGCATTGGGCCGTCAAGCACGCGCCATCGGTGACCAAGCAGTTGCTATTGGCGGACAGGTTATTGCCGGTATGGCTTCTATTGCATTGGGTGGTAACGATATTACACAAATTGCAGATAAAAAATATTTTAAATCAACAAAAGAAGATTTTGGGGTACGAGATACCACAGACTACAATCAAGAGGCGACTGAATCGTCTAGAACTATTAGACAAACTTATAGCGATCTTGTTGGCACTGACTTGGATACCGCCTATAAATCGACTTATGCACAAGACGGCTCTGTTGTGTTAGGGATGCAGTCTCACTCGGGGGCGCCATTAGGTACGGCTATCGGTACGAATGCTTTGGTGCGTAAAGGTGCCTTCGGTGCAACAGCAATTGGTGCAGGTTCACAAGTTCAAGCTAATGCAGAAGCAGCGGTAGCAATTGGTATGGGATCTTTTGCTGATGGTAAGTATGCAGTAGCAGCAGGTACGGCTTCTTTGGCAAAAGAAGGCGATGTGGCAATTGGTTATAAAGCGAAGGCAACCGGTAAAGAAGGTGCATTAGCCATCGGCTTGGGCACTAATGCACAAGGCGATTCCTCTATTATGATTGGCGGGGCGGATATTAAATCGGCATCTAATCAGGCTATTAAATATCAAAAGGCGACAGGGGGAACAACTAGTAGAGACGTTACAGAAACAATTAATGGAACACCTGTAACCCGTCACTATAGTTTTTCGGAGACGAAAGAGGCTGGTGGTACAATTGCAGAGGCATATAAGGAATTAACAGGCCTTGTAATGGAAACTGGTTCCATTAATTTTGCCAGCAATGACAATAAAAACGGCCACGCATCCACTTCTTTGGGTGTTCATGCATTATCAAAAGGACATTTGGCAACAGCCATCGGTGCGAGTGCGCGGGCTGATGCTATCGGTTCTCTGGCATTAGGTACCGGGGCACATGCGACTAGACAAAATGCGGTAGCAATCGGTACAGGCTCCACAACCAATTTGGTAGGTACACGCCAATTAAGCGTGAACTACGACAGTGACGGCAATATTGTTTCCGATGATTCAAAGAATATTGCTTATACATTCAAATGGGCGGGCGGCACCAATACCGCTGAAGGCGACGTCGTGTCTTTCGGTAGCTCCGGTGCGGAACGTCAATTGAAAAACGTGGCAGCCGGTCGCGTGGCGGAAGATTCTACCGATGCAATCAATGGCTCCCAGTTAAACTCTATTACCAAAAAAGTTGCAGCAGGTTTTAACACAAGCGGTAATGTGGTAGATGGATCTTCAGGCGAATTCACATCTAAAAAGGCAAATAACGATCCTGCGAAAAAAGATTATGAAACTGCAATCCGTCCGGAAGACAAAGTCCAATTCCAAGTTGGTAACAACTTGAAATTAGATCGTAATGAAACTGAATCTGAAGTTGAAGTTCCGGATGATTTTAATAAAAACCAAAAAGTTAAAAAGAAAATCAGAAAAGCTGATTTTGCCTACAGCCTGAACCCTGTATTAACCAACCTGACCAGCGCAGAGTTTATCGGTACGGGTACAGGTGCGCCGACAACCAAGCTGACTAATGATGGTATAAAGATTACTCCAGCAACAGCAGGAAAGAATCCGGTTTCATTAACTGAAAATGGTTTAAACAACGGTGGCAATGCGATTACTGACGTAGCCGGCAACCTTGACGGTGCGAAAAAAGATACAAATGCACCAACAACTAATGCAACCAAACCGGCAACGCTTAATAATAGTAACGCGGCAACCGTAGGCGATGTATTGAATGCAGGCTGGAACTTGCAAGGAAATACCACAGCAAAAGATTTTGTTACCGCCTATGACACCGTTAATTTTGTTGACGGCGACGGCACAACTGTATCTGTTGAAAATACAGACGGCAAAACCAGCAAAATCAAATACAGCGTAAACCTTGGTGATGGTTTGAAAAAGGATGATGCTACCAATAAGATCACTGTGAATGCCGCGGATAAATCCTTAACAGTAGGCTCTGACGGCGTTAAGGTTAATACCGGAAACATCAACACTGCAGCCGTGCCGACAGTAACGGCGGGCGATGAAAACAAAATCGCTACCGTAGGCAACGTCGCAGATGCCATTAAAGCGGCTGCTTGGAATGCAACTTCTGCCGCAACGGCAAACGGCGAAAATATCGGTAAGACAGTACAGCCAGTTAAAGCAGGCGATACGGTAACCTTCGAAGCGGATAAAAATATCAAGATTACCCAAGAGGCGGGTAAATTCACGTTTGCTACGAAAGAAAATGTGACATTCAATACCGTACAAGTAGGTGGAGATCAAGGTCCTAAATTGAGTAAATCCGATGCGGGAGATCTGAAAGTATCTGGTCCTAATGGTACAGAACCAGTAAAAGTTACGAATGTAAAAGATGGAGACATTTCTGCAGATTCCAAAGATGCTATTAACGGTAGTCAATTCCATAAACTGGCCCACAATACGATCCAATTAAAAGGTCAAACGGGTGATGCCACAGCAACAGAAACAACTGAACAAGGATTAAATAAAGAAGGTGGTATTAAGTTTACTGTCAAATCTAGCAATGGTGATTTGTTAGAGGTAAGTGCAGCAAATGATACCATTACATTAACTCCAAAAACTGGCACTATTACAACAGGAACAGATGGCGTACCAACAGCTAATACAGCAAATGGTAAATTAGTAACAGCAGATCAATTGGTAACTGCTTTAACTCAAATGGGATGGAAAGCTACTGCAGGTAAAGATGGCACTGGTACAGTAGAAGGTAACACTGATGAGTTAATTAAAGCTGGAGATACAGTAACTTTCAAAGCAGGTAATAACTTAGCGGTTAAACAAGCAGGTAAAGATTTTATCTATTCCTTGAATCCAGTATTAACTGGTTTAACAAGTGCAACTTTCACAAATGCTGCTGGTGATACAACTGTGATCGATGGCAATGGTATGACAATTATGCCAAAAGATGCGCCAGCAAACCCAGTATCTTTAACAAAAGATGGCCTAGATAATGGTGGCAAAACAATTAAAAATGTTACATCCGGTTTGACAAATTACCCGGCAGGAACACCAAAAGCAGGTCTTGTAGACTTAAGCAAACCAGCTTCAGGAAATCCAACAGTTCCTGATACTACAGCAGCTACTGTAGGTGATTTGCGTAATATGGGTTGGGTTGTATCTTCTGACAAAACAACAGGTGGAAATGGTGCTTACTCCGAACAAGTTAAGAATGCAGACGAAGTGAAATTCGTCGGCAAAAACGCAGCCAAAGTATCGGGTAAAACCGAGAACGGCGTGCGCACTATTACCGTTGATGTAGAAGTGCCGGAAACGAAAACTGCCGAACTGGTTTCAAGTAAAGATGGTTCTGTTATTGCGCCGTCAACTGATCCTGCGCTCCAAAAAGCATTAAAAGATGCAAAAGATGCCTTAGCTGCATTGCCTAAAAATGCGTCAGATGAACAGAAGAAAGAGGCTGAGAATAAAGTAAAAGCTGCTGAAACCGCATTAAATAACGCAGTAGATAACAAAGGCGTTGCTACGGCTAAAAATGTTGCGGATATGATTAACGCATCCGGCTTTACGCTGAAAACTTCCGCAACTGCCGACGGTAAGAAAGAATCTGGCGACGATGAAGTCATCAACCCGGGCAAAGCCGTTGAAATGGTGGCAGGTAAAAACTTAACCGTGAAACAAGAAGCGAACGGTAAAGTTACCTATTCGACAAAAGACGAAGTTGAGTTCACTTCTGTGAAAGTGGGTGAAGACAAGGACGGTAAAAAACCGGTTAACTTCACAACAGATAAAGCAACAGATGCTTCTAACAACGATGCGGCAAATAAACCAACAACCGCGTTGAATATCAGCAGCGGCACGGGTACAGATGCGAAACCGACACAATTAAAAGGTGTGGGTTCTGTATTGAATACAAAAGAACAGCCGACATCAACTGGTAAACAAGGGGATACTCCGGCAACAGC
>ERZ772909.1372-NODE-1372-length-13576-cov-4.531322_pt1 | contig 13576 bp, 12 predicted proteins | sample MGYA00511137_ERZ772909 | MGnify/ENA primary metagenome ERZ772909 (study PRJEB29015, sample SAMEA2738095) | human oral metagenome | biome: human oral; feature: human-associated habitat; material: saliva | place: China | collected 2270 ... | reverse complement strand
CGTATGCCTCCATATATTAAAAATCAAGATGTAATCGAATTTGTGCAATGGCAGAACGTTCAAATGTTACGCTTTCACCATTGATTGAAAATTCTATCGTTGTATCTGTAAAGCCTTGTAGTACACCTGTATATTGTTTACTGCCATTAATAGGTTTAAACAATTGGATATCTACATCACGGCCATTATAGCGAATGAAATCTTTATCCTTTTTTAGAACTCGATCAAGACCAGGAGAAGACACTTCAAGCAAATAATTTTCTGCAATAGGGTCTTTCTCATCGAGAGCAGCGCTCAATTTTTCACTGACCATTTGACAGTCATCCAAATCGACACCACCTGGTTTATCAAGGTACACGCGCAAATACCAATCCCGTTCTCGAACATAGTCGACATCGACTAATTCCAGATTCGTGCCAGCTATAACGCCTTCAACTACAGAGGATACAAATTCCTCTACGGCCTCTCTTTTCATAGCCATCGCCTCCTTATAACATACTACATATCGATTATATACGCTGTTTTCATCATACAATTTGATACAATTATATGACTAATTTCACCCAATCATAAACGAAAGAGTGAGCAAAAAATAGCCCACTCTTAAAAAAGTTTATATAAAAGTCATGTATAGTATAGCATAATTCCGCTAAAATGTACAATTTAACCGCGTGAATTTAGTTCACACAGTATATTTTTTAAATGTTCAGATAGTACATGTTCCAAATCATCTAATGACTTAGCATCAAGATGATGATCAATTTCTGGATAATTTTGATACCGTAATTCTGCAAAGAATTCATCGCGATATTCATTATAGTACAACAGTAATCCTGTACATTCATCCATCTTTCGATATTCACCTATGATATAGGAACCATTAATCATGCGCACCGCATTTTTAGGTGTTATATCTCGTACAAATCCTTCTAACTCAGCGGGCATAACAGCTTCATAATCCCAATTTTGTAGCCCCTTGCGCATATAGGTATAGGTAAAATTTTCTGCACTGTTGATTAGTAATTTTGAAAGCCCCTGAACACAACGTTCTTGTAGGCCCTGCCAATACGGTTCGAACTCTTGGCGCACAAAAGATATATCTACAAATGTGAACAAAGGCATCACTACGTGCACGGTATAATCCTCTACCTCTTTATCGTAGAGAGCACACCACTTCCAACCTAAATCATTTTCATAGTGAAATAAAGGTAAAGTCAACACGGCTTCACCTGCCGCTAATGTTTCTTGCGCTTTCACAATTTCATCAGGCCCTGTCACCTTGAGTTTAAAATTACCAATCTCCTGTGGCAACCAAGAATAGTCTAAAGACTTACAGGTTTCAATGATGTTCTCCATATAATGACTCATACCTTTCTTGATAGGTTAAAACGGTTTTAACATACATACGCGTTTCAGGAAATGGAATCGTATCAACCATACCATTCCAATTTTTTTCCTTAATCCATGATTCTACATGTCCACGACCTGCATTATAAGCAGCCAACGCTTGCACTTCATCACCGTTAAATTCTTTTAATAAATACCCTAAATACCACGTGCCTAGCTGAATATTTGTTTCTGGCTCTTTTAGCTGACGATCCGTGTAGTTACCATGCCCCATTTGTTGTGCTACCCAACGGGCTGTATCAGGCATGAGTTGCATTAGCCCAAGCGCCCCCGTCTCGGATTCCGCCGTATTCTTGTATTTACTTTCAGCCAAAATAACACTAGCCACCAACGATGGTGACACCTCTTCTTTTTCCGCAGCCGATACAACTACATCTCTATAATCAAAGGGGTATGCCGTATAGCGTGCTACAGGATCTTGCATATGGTTAAAATAAAACCATCCCAACACGACAACAGCCAATGCTGTTGCTGTATTTCGTTTCATACATCCTCCCCTTAATCCTAACCGTATATATTTTGAATCGATTCAATCATATATATTGATGATTATTTATTATACAACGGTAGTAGTTTCTCATGCCACAATTTTTCTAACTGAATATATAATTCATCAGGTGTACCATCATTATTAATGATGACATCTGCAAATGAGCGTTTATCATCTAATAACATTTGACTTTGAATACGCGCTAATGCGTCTTCTCTTGAATATCCATTGCGCTCCATTAATCGGCGAACCTGCACCTCTGGCGATACATAGACAAGCCAAACCGTATCGAGTCGCTCATACCACTTACCTTCAATGAGAAGAGGAATATCATAAATTACGGCTGGAGCTTCTTCCTCTTCATACATAGCACTCAGTTCATCAATACGCTGACGAATGAAACCATGTAAGCAGCTATTTAACTGTAGGCGTTTTTCTTCATTATGAAAGACGATACTACCAAGTGCTTCACGATTTAATCTACCATCATCGAGAATCACTGTATCACCAAATAATTCACGGATAGCAGCGAGTCCAGGCGTACCAAGATCAACCACTTCACGTGCTACTACATCGGCATCAATATAAGGTACATTCTTCTTTTTAAAAAAATCTAGTACTGTACTCTTACCAGATGCAATACCACCTGTTAAACCTATTTTTAACATATGTGCCTCCTGCATCTATCCTTCTACTCTAAACGTTATATGTAAAATTTATTTTACAAGTGCCCAGTTTTCCGCATTATGTACATCAACGATAAGTGGAACATGTAATTCTACAATGGATTCCATAGTTTCCTTAAGCAACGTTTGAATAGCATCCAATTCTTCATTTACCACTTCTAATACAAGTTCATCATGCACCTGTAATAATAAGCGAGATTTAAACGCCTTCTCCTCTAAAATGGATTCTACCTTGTTCATAGCGAGCTTAATAATATCAGCGGCAGTACCTTGTATCGGTGTATTCATAGCCGTCCGTTCTGCGAAGGAACGACGGTTGAAATTACGGCTATTAATATCTGGTAACTCGCGCATACGACCAAACATCGTACGCACCTTACCCGTTTCATGGGCTTCTGTTACCATGTTATCCATATATTCTTTAACCTTTGGATAGCGGCTAAAATAAAGCTCAATATAGTTTTTTGCTTCTTGACGTGTAATGCCTAAATCACGAGACAAACCGAAATCTGAAATGCCATAGATAATGCCAAAGTTGACAGCCTTTGCATGAGACCGTTCTTCGCTGGTTACCTCATCCTGGGACTTACCAAGCACTTCGGCAGCAGTAAATCTATGGATATCTTTACCATCGTTGAAAGCCTTAATTAACGCTTCATCACCAGACAAATGCGCCAAGATACGGAGCTCGATTTGTGAATAATCGGCACTCACCAATGTATCAAAGCCTTCTCCAGGATAGAATAAAGCTCTAATTTCACGACCCTTTTCTGTACGAACAGGAATATTTTGTAAGTTCGGATCTGAAGAGCTCAAGCGTCCAGTAGCTGTTACCATTTGGTTAAATGTGGTATGAATGCGATGCGTTTCAGGATTGATGAGGACCGCTAAGCCTTCACAATAGGTAGAAACTAATTTAGCTACAGAACGATAAGCCAAAATCTTCTCTACAATAGGACTTTCATGACGAAGCATATCCAATACTTCTGCATCTGTGGAGTAACCTGTTTTCGTCTTTTTAATGACAGGTAGATTCATCTTTTCAAACAAGATGATTCCCAATTGTTTGGGAGAATTAATATTAAACGTTTCCCCTGCCAATTCATAAATTTCTTGCTGAACAGCTTCGAGTTCCGCCTTGAATTTAACAGTTGTTTCTTCTAATTTTACAGGGTCAATATAAATACCATTTTTCTCCATAACTAATAATGTATGAATCAATGGCAATTCAATATTGTTGTATAAATCCCATAAGGATTCGTCTTGCAATGCCTTAACAGCAGCATCGTCCATAGCAAGCAATGCTTTCACCATAGAGACGCATTCTACATCTACACTACCTGTAGCAATAGATGGCACACTAAAACGCTCTGTTAAATAGAGATATCCATAATTGGTACGCGTTGGGTCCAACAAATAGGCCATCAAGGATACATCGTGAATACGAGCCACACCGCCATCATATAAACGAATCTGAGCCGGTTTATCGTGGCAAAGAACCTCCATCAATTCCTTGCTTTGCGTCGTTACAACCGTCTTTGCACCATTTAATGCATTCAATAATTTGTCATTATGAGAACCATCTAACTTGATGATGCTTTCACCATTGTTAATGAAAGCAGATGTAATCGTACGGAACGGCGCTTTGCCGTCCGTAATAATATGAACACCAATCGTTTTATTTTTGTAAAAGTCCTCAGTAAGAGCAGATGCATCTAACAGATCTTCGATTTTAATCTCTTCGGCCATACTAAAGAGTCCACCAAAATCCTCTGCGTCGTCACCTTCTGCGCCCATCACACTAGCCAAGCGAGGTGTCAATTTTGTAAAACCTAATGTTTCAAACATCGGTTTTACTTCGCCAAGATGGAAATTCTGTACAAATTGATCGAGCGTATAAGACAAGTCCATGTCAGTCTTGATGGTAGCCAATTGACGAGATAAGAAGGCTAAATCTTTATTTTCAACAAGACGTTCTTTTAATTTCTTGCCAGAAATGTTATCGATATTCTCATATACAGACTCTAAATCACCGTATTCATTAATCAATTTAAGAGCTGTTTTTTCACCAACCCCTGGAACGCCTGGAATATTATCGGAAGAATCGCCCATAAGCGCCTTCATTTCGATAACTTTATCTGGGCCATAGCCATATAATTCAGACATATTATCCAAGGTAACCTCGAGCATATCCGAGATACCTTTTTTTGTTAAGAATACATGACTGTAGTCAGTAACAAGCTGTAAATTATCGCGGTCACCAGTAATAATTTGCACTGCTAAATCAGAAGATCCAAATTTCTTAGACAAGGAACCAAGAATATCGTCCCCCTCATAACCTTCCTCTTCAATAACACAAATGCCAAGAGCCTTTAACACATCTTGAATCAAGCTAAACTGAGGCCGTAAATCCTCTGGTGCATCAGGGCGATTACCTTTATATTCACTATACATTTCCGTACGGAACGTTTGACGACCTTTATCAAAGGCTACAGCAATATAATCAGGTTTAATCTCTTCATATAATTTAATGAGCATTGTCAAAAAACCATATACTGCATTGGTTGGCGTGCCAAGAGCAGACTTCAACGGAGGAAGCGCAAAAAAGGCACGAAATAATAGGCTGCTGCCATCTATAATCATTAATTTTTTCATAAGTACACCTCGCTTAATCATATGTTTCATTATAGCATATTGAGGCGTAATAAAATTGATTTTTAATCGCTTATACGAAGGTAAAAATATATGTACTACGCATTCTTGCTTAAGAAGAATGGGAACACGGGTGGCCTAAAGCTTCCACCGGCCGGGTCTGTCTACGGCCTGCGGCCTTCGCAGGGCCAAAGTCAGCTTTAGGCCACCCGTGTTCCCCCATATCAAGCATTTAAAACATATATACATATATTTTTACATTCTGTTTCTACGATATATAAATCAATTTTGTTACTATACTAATATTACTATTCAATGAAACGTATGATTAAGCGTTCGCCAATCCCGACCGTAGGGAAAAGGACGCCTTTCGGCGTCCTACTTATAATAAATTTATATATTTTGTGGTATAAAAAAAGCCCATCATCGATGGGCTTTGGCTCTATAAAATTATAAAGCGTTTACTTTAGCTGCAAGGTTGGATTTTTTGCGAGCTGCAGTGTTTTTATGAAGTACACCTTTGGAGGCTGCTTTATCAATTACGCTAGTAGCATGAACAAGTGCTTGTTTTGCTTCTTCTACTGCGCCTGCTTGAACAGCTTCTACGGTTTTACGACTTGCTGTACGGATTTGAGATTTTACAGCGGCGTTTTTCGCACGACGTTCAGCATCCGTTTTTACGCTTCTAATACTGGATTTAATGTTTGGCAATTGAGTCACCTCCTTAAAAATCGTTTCTTATACCTGAATGATTATATCATACTAGATATTGTGACGCAAGAACTTATTATAGGAAAATATAGTTTATTCCTTAATAATAAAGCCTCATTGAGATACTACCAGTTAAAAATATTTATTTTTAACTGGTAGTATTACTAAATCATATGTAGCATCACTGGTTAAGTAATTATAATGCTTAAACCCTTAATTATCAAGATAAATCTTAAAACTCCATTACACCAGTGGTAGTAATTCTAATTTCAGGAATTACTGTTAATGCAAGAAAGCTCAGATTGATAAATGGATCTAATCCCTTAGGTACACCCATGCCGTAGGCAATGTCTTTCATTTTAGCTACTTTAGCATCTACTTCCTCATGTGGTCGATTTGTAATTAACCCCATTACTTCAAGGGCTAATTCTTCTACTACTTTACCTTCACTTGTAATGACATAGCCCCCACCAATTTCGCGAATACGTTCAATGGCTACCATCATATCTGCATCATTATCGCCTACAACGATTAAGTTATGGGAATCATGTGCAAAGGATGTTGCAATGGCACCATTTTTAAGATTAAAACCTTTCAGAATGCCTACACCATTTCTACCTGTTGCTTTATAACGCTCAATACAAGTAATTTTATTGTACTCTGCATTTGGTTTAAATAGACCGTTTTCTACAGGAACGTCTTCAACCGTTTTTTGTGTAACGATTTGGCCTGGTACAATATTAATGATAGCTTGAGGTCCGTCTACATTAATGTCCAGTTTTTCTTTTGTGAAAGTCCCTATATTAATAGTGTGTAATAATTCCTTAGGAACTTCTTTCTCTTCCCTAACAAGAACTCGTTCAATAGGTTTTCCCTTATAGAACACTTCATGTATTGCTACGCTATTAGGATCATCGAGAACTACAAAATTTGCTTTATAGCTTGGAGCAATAGCACCTAAGTCTTTCAAATGATAGCAAAGTGCCGTATTGGTAGAAGCCATTTTATAAGCTTTCACAGGATCTAAGCCAAGTTCAATAGATCTGCGAATATTATAACTAATATGACCTTCAGAACGGATATCCTCAATGTGTTTATCATCTGTACAGAAACCATAGTACTCTGTATTAGCTTTGTTATGAACAATACCTTGTACAATAGACTCTAAATTATGAGCCGCACTGCCCTCGCGAATCCATACGTAGATACCATTTCTAACTTGCTCTTTAGCCTCTTCGTAGGAAATACATTCGTGGTTTGTAGTAATGCCTGCTAGACGATAGCTTGCCAATTGCTTTGGTGAAAGCCCAATAATATGACCATCCATAATCATATCTTTAAAGTAATCTAATTTTTTTACCATGTATGGATCTCTATCAATAACACTAAAAGAGTCCATAACCTCCCCTAAGCCTAAAATGCGAGGATTACTTTGCAGTTTATGTAACATATCACCATCTAAAATAGCGCCGTTGTCCTCACCAGGTACAGCAGGTACACAGGATGGAGCCATAACATACACATCACCTTGAGCAGAAGCCGTTTCATTAATCATGTATTCAATGCCCGCAATACCTGCTACATTACCGGCTTCATGAGGGTCGACCACAAAGCCTAATGTGCCTACTTGAGATGCTTCAAACACCAACTCTTTTGGATTCACCAATGTAGACTCTAAATGGAGATGACTGTCGATAAAACCGGGCACAATATATTTACCGCTATAGTCATATTCAGTTTCACCACTATAAGTACCTACACCGATAATCGTATCATCATGAATGGCAATATCGGCCACATCCCACTCTTCGGTAAAAACATTTAAAACAGAGGCCCCTTTTAATACAACAGGAGCTTTCTCAAGGCCTTGGGCCTCTCTAGATACTTTTGTATTGAACGTTATCATATAAGGAACCTCCTACATAAAGATCTCTTTCAAAATGAAAATAAGTGCTAAAAAATACATAACAACAGAAATATCACGATATTTACCAACAAGGACTTTAATTAATACGTAACTCACAAGCCCCCATTCAATACCAACACCAATAGAGTAAGCAAATGGCATCATAATGATTGTCAAAAAGGCTGGCAGTCCTTCCGAAATGTCGCCAAAGTTAATATCCTTCACTGAGGACATCATAAATAGGCCTACTACAATCAATACAGGAGCTGTAGCCGCCACGGGAATGACCATAAGCAATGGTGCCAAGAATAGAGATGCAATAAATAAACCAGCAATAGTAAGGGCCGTTAAACCTGTGCGACCACCTTCTGCTATGCCTGCTGCAGACTCAACAGCCACAATGTGTGGAGATGTACCTACTGCACTACCTACAATCGTACCTATAGCAGCGACTTTCATACAAGAACTTTGAACAGCCATTTGTTGATCTTGTGGTACTTCCGCTTGATTTGTTAAACCAATCAATACACCTACTACGTTAAATAGATTGACAAATAAAAATGTGAAAACAACGAACAACATATCCACCGATAGTATTTCACTCATGTCATAGTGGAACCAAATTGGCTCTAAAGATGGTGGCATGGAAAATACTGTGGTTGGTAATTTAGTGATACCACAGAAAAAGCCTACTACAGCGGCAATAATAACGGCAAGGAAGATGCCGCCTTTAATATTTCGACCTGTAAAGACAGCTATTAAAACCACGCCTAAAATAGCTACTAAACTAGATGGTGATTGTAAATTCCCTATGCTTATAAGCGTTGCAGGATTACTGACTACTAAACCTGCACTACTTAAGCCGATAAGAGCAATAAACAGACCAATGCCAGCTGTTACGGCTAGTTTAATTGTATGCGGTATAGCATTAAATAAATATTCTTTTAATGGAGTCACTGCAATGATCAAAAACACTAACCCCGCTACAAGCTGTGCCGTTAAAGCAAAGGCAAAACTATGCCCCATTTGTACTACAATGGTGTACGCAAAGAATGCATTAATCCCCATCCCAGATAAACCAGCAAAAGGCATATTACTATAGAGCGCCAATAATAATGTCATGATGATGGCGCTCACAGCAGTTGCTGTAAATACAGCACCTACGTCCATTCCAGCAGCACCTAAAATGGCTGGATTAACGGCTAATACATAGGATACACATAAAAATGTAGTAGCCCCAGCAAATAACTCTCTCGATACAGATGATCCACGTTCAGTAATTTTAAATAACTTGTCTAACGTACTTTGTTGCACTTGTACTGACATAAAAAATCCTCCTCTCATACTTATGTGAATAATCTCTCCTTACTAATATATTTCCACATAAATGTATAAATCTCCTGTTTATGTACCAAATATTAGACATAAAACAGAATATAGATATAGATACAAATATAAATATAAATGTAACTGTAAATGTAAATATAAATATTGATTTAGACATAGATATAAATATAGTTTGTCTTTATAGATTAAATCGTTACTTCAAATAAAAAGACCAACCTATGATTTACATAAGTTGGTCTTTCATTATGATTCAACTATCTATTTTAAAGATACTACCAGTTAAAACTATTTATTTTTAACTGGTAGTATCCCATATATAGCATATTATCTTTGTTATTTTGAAATTATATCAATTTCATACATAGGTAGTAATATAGATTCTGAGCCTAAAAATTGTAAAGTATCTTAGAAAATTATTTACTAAGTTTCTCTAAGAATGATGTTCCAATGTTCCATTGTTTAAGCCCAAAGTTTTCTAATACAGTTTCCCCAATATCAGCAAAGCTTTTTCTATCACCAAGATCTATGGGGCTATCAATACGTGGACTATAACCAAGAATAGGTACTAATTCACGAGTATGATCAGTTCCCTTCCAAGTTGGATCATTACCATGGTCTGCGGTAATAAGTAATAAATCATCTTCGGTAAGCATTGTCAATAAACCACCTAATTGGTAGTCAAAGTCTTCAATAGCGCGTTTATATCCTTCTACATTTCTGCGATGGCCATATAAGCTATCAAATTCAACGAGGTTAACCATCATTAGACCACGTTCAAAGGAGGAGCCAAGTAAGTATGGAACCATATTCATTCCGTGGGAATTAGTCTTTGTTGGATAGCTTTCATCCCATCCTACATGGGCATAAATATCGCCAATTTTACCAACTGCTACTGTTGGCACACCAGCATCTTGTAACTCTTGTTGTACCATCTTTTTCTCAGGCATGCGGCTATAATCGTGACGATTCGAGGTGCGAACAAAATTACCTAGTTCACCAATGAATGGACGAGCAATAATACGGCCTACATAGTAATCATCGATGCATACCTTATCGCGGGTAATTTGACATATACGATATAGTTCCTCTAGAGGAATCACATCTTCATGGGCGGCAATTTGGAATACAGAATCTGCCGAGGTATATACAATAGGCTTACCTGTTTTAATATGCTCTGCCCCTAGACGCTCAATAATTTCTGTACCAGATGCAACTTCATTACCTAAATAACCATAGCCTGTTTCTTTTGTAAAAGTATCCATTAATTCTTTTGGAAAACCTTCGTAAAAGGTTGGAAATGGAACGGTAACGGGATGCCCCATCATCTCCCAATGACCACTAGTCGTATCTTTACCAGTACTGAGCTCTGCCATACGGCCAAAAGCACCTTTAATGCTTTCACCAGTATCAGAAATATCAGCAATGCGACCTAAGCCAATAGATTTTAAATTAGGACAATGAATCTGACCAGACGTTAATTCAATATGGCCTAAAGTATTAGAACCTTCATCACCAAATTTTGCAGCATCAGCAGCGTGACCGATACCAACAGAGTCCATAACTAATAGGATAATTCGTTTAAACATATATCCTCCTATTACGTAATACTATTTAAGGTACGGCATGGCAAGCATAAGGGCTGCTAAGGATTTACTATCCTTAATTTGTTCATTCTTAATAGCCTCTAGTAGTTCAGGTAATGTAAAGTACTCAAGTTCTACATACTCATCTGGATCCCAATTAGTTTCACCCATAGTGAGATCTTTTGCTAAATATAAATGTAGCACTTCATTACAGAAACCAGGACTTGTTGCAATAGTACCTAATGGAATCCACTCGTTAGCACGATATCCTGTCTCCTCTGCTAACTCACGTTTAGCACAAGTTAGAGGCTCTTCATTAGGATCCAATTTACCTGCTGGGATTTCAAGCAAAGGCTGTTGCAGAGCATAACGGAATTGGCGCTCCATTACGATTTTATTATCTTCCGTAACAACTACAATCGCTGTAGCGCCAGGATGATGAACTACCTCTCGCCACGCTTCATTACCATTAACATCAGCTATATCATAAGTAACTTTAATTAGTTTACCATCAAACTTCATCTCGCTAGATTTTTGTATTTCTTTGCTAATTGCCATAATAGCCTCCTTCTAAATCATACATATTATGATACCACAGACAAAGTTAAATATATATTAATCATTAGCCAGGAATTATTATTTCAAGACTCTATACTCTAAAAAAGGGGTACTTATCTTTACAGCAATTTTAACTCTATAGTTTTATAATCGTTCTCAAACTAAACACTCACTAAAATTTAATCGTCACTAATTAACTCTTTGAATTCTTTAAAATACTTTTCTACTAAAAGTTCACGTAAAACAGTGTCTTTAGAAACTCTTTGAATCGCCTTAATCAAATAATTAGATTCTAATAATTTATTAGCAAGACCTTTACTTAATTCAGACTTTAACGATGAAATTTTTAGGAATTCATTATAATCCTTACCCTCAATAATTGTGTTTATTTTATCATCATACATCTTAAATAAATCTTTTTCTTTTAATTTATTAAACCACTCATAAAACTCGTCTGTGATAGTTTCAATATTTTGAGCATTACTAATTTTAAAGGTATTTATTTGTTCTTCAATATAAAATTTTACATTTTGTGATACTATCTTATCTTTATTTTTCTTTAGCAAATCAAATGCTTCCTCTTTAAAGTTAGCTATTTTTTCTTTAGTAGTGATTTCATTAGCATAAAAACTAACAATACTTTCTAAAAGTTCGTCACATAATAAAGCCATTTCAATTTCGTTAAAAGGAAGAGTAAAAATTTTATCTTTTAAGTAATCATCAATTTTCTCTTCAGATAGAAAATCATGATCTATAATGCCTACAGCCTTATAGTAGCCATTCAATAAGCTTGAGTTGAATTTTCTAACATATTGGATTACTTCTCTATGACCACCTACAGGGTACACAAAAACTTTATCTGAAAAAAGAGTTGAATAGAATGAATAATCAGAAACCTCATCAATAATACCTTCACAGAATAAAATTGTTTTCTGAGTGCCTAATAAACTTATTATAAGCTCTTTAGGAAGTAAATTATCTTGAAATTCTACATCTTCCAAAATCCAATTATTAGGATATATATATTCAACACACCAAATTAATTTAGCTAATTTTCTAGACATAATAAAATCAATATTATGAGATAAATATATAAATTTACAATCTGGTCTTATTTCTTCTAAAGAATTCCATAATCTATTAGCAACTGATGTATTTAAAAAAGTTTCAGGTTCATCAACGATAATATAACTATCCTCTGATGCTAGAATTACATGTAAAATATAGTATAAAGTAACTTTTTCTCCGTCACTCATTGCATTAACATTATAGATATTACCAGCCTTTAAAATATTAATACATCTACAATCAGAGTTTATCTGTACCTGAATTCCAGGAATTATATTAGCCAAAATATTATTAACTTGAATCAATAAACTATTTTCAGATCCCTCAGTAGATCTTTTATAATAATAATTTAACCCCTTTTTTATTTCTTCATTACAAAAAGTAATAATTAACTTAGAAAAAATGGATTCTAAATTAGTCAAAACATCATCTACATTTTTTGATTCTCTTAGTTCACCAATATGGTTTCTATATTGAACTTCACCTAAAGTTCCACGATTCATACTTAATGATTTCAAATCATACAAGGGTTTATAAACTAAATATTTTTGCGCAGGTATAACGACAATATTATCACTAAATGAATTTTTAAAAAAACTAGCGAATGAAGATTTGCCTGAACCATTTTTACCTACAATTACAGTGTTTAGATTTCCAATACGACATAAATAGCGTATACTTATAAGTTTTTCAAGGTAACTTTCTAAATTATCAAAAATAGCTTTATACTGATAGTAATAATCATCATAATTACGAACTGCAATATTATTAGAGATATTTTCTTCACAATTGTTAATTATAATATCAAAATTTTCTTTTGTTTGGTCAATTAATTTATCCAAAGCAGACATCGGAGTTGAACAATTATAAACATCTAAAATCATTGAAATCTCATTTAAAGCTTGTCTATATTGTTCATTGATGGCATTTATATCTTCATAATCAGATAGTTTATTAGTACTAATAATTTGAGGAATATAATACTCAAGTTGTTCTTTTGCGTTTGTTAAAATCTCTATGATCTTCTCATTCATATTTATTTCCTAGTATATATAATATCTTATAAATTATTTCTCTTATCAAAAATATAGTTATCAAATGTTTCTATATAGATTAATAATAACATAATAATAATAAGCCGCCCAACCTTAGTTGAGCGGCTTTCATC
>ERZ772909.1371-NODE-1371-length-13584-cov-9.971099_pt1 | contig 13584 bp, 10 predicted proteins | sample MGYA00511137_ERZ772909 | MGnify/ENA primary metagenome ERZ772909 (study PRJEB29015, sample SAMEA2738095) | human oral metagenome | biome: human oral; feature: human-associated habitat; material: saliva | place: China | collected 2270 ... | reverse complement strand
CATGGCGACGCCGCGCCGCCGCGCGAGCACGAAGGTGGCGGCGTCGTCGACGACGCGCTCCCCGATGCGCGCGCACCCGGAGTCGAGCCGCAGGGCCCCGGCGACGACCTGCGCGAGGGTGGACTTTCCAGCGCCGTTGTGCCCGACGACGGCCGTCACGAGGCCCGGGCGCAGCCGCGCGTCCACCGCCCAGCCGCGCTCACGGACACTTCCGTCAACGTGGACGGGAGCTCCACTGGGAGAGCTACCCGCGGTCTTGGAGTCCGTGGGGACGAGGCCGTGGCCGCCTCTGGCGGACAGGGGCTCGTCGGTGGGACCGGGCCCCGCGCCCGAGGCCGGGAGATGAGCGCGGACAAGCCCCGGCCTCGTCGGCGACAGCCGCGAACGCACGAGAGCAGCGAGGTGCCCCCACGGGGTTTCGGTGAGCGCGACGACAAGGGCGGCGACGCCCAGCAGCACGACGCCGAGGGCGAGGGCGAGGGCGGCGTCGGACTCGCGGGCCAGGTAGATCTGGAGGGGCATCGTACGGGTGACGCCCTGCATGGACCCGGCGAAGGTCAGGGTCGCGCCGAATTCGCCGAGGCATCGGGCCAGCGCGAGGGCCGCGCCGCGCCCGAGGCCAGGCAGGACCGTGGGCATCGTGATCTGCCAGAACACGCGCGTGGGCGAAGCACCCAGGGAGGAGGCCATCTCGTCGAGGCCCGGCTCGCGGGCGCGCAGCGCGGATTCGAGGGTGACGATGAGGAAGGGAAGGGAGACGAAGACCTGGGCGATGACGACCGCGGTTGTCGTGAAGGCAATGTCGAGGCCGGCGCCGGTCAGCAGCGCGCCCAGCGTCGAGCGCCTGCCGAAGGCCGACAGCAGCGCGATACCTGCGACGACGGGCGGCAGCGAGAGCGGCAGGGCGACGAGGATGCGGGCGGCGCGCACGCCGCGCCACGAGCGCGAGAGCAGGAGGGCCGCCGGAACCCCGAGGAGCAGGTCCACGCCCAGGGCCACGCCGCACGTGCGCAGGGAGAGGGCGAGGGCGGAGGAGGCCTCGTCGGTGGCGAGCGTCGAGGCCAGCGCCGCCCACTCGACCCGGCCGAGCATGAACGCCAGGGGCAGGGTCAGGAAACACAGGGCGAGCGCGCCGAGGCCCCCCGCCCACAGGGGCAGGGGGCTGGCGGCTGGGGTTCGACGCGGCCGCACGCGACGCTACTTGTTGACGGGCGTGAAGCCGGCTTCGCCGAGCAGGGCCTGGCCTTCGGGGGACAGGACCAGGTCGATCCACTTCTGGCCGGCGTCCTTCTTCGTGGAGGCGGTCACGAGCGCGATGGGGTACTTGTTGACGGCTTCGTCGGCGCCCGCGATGTCGACGGTTTCGACGGCGTCGCCTTCGGCCAAGGCGTCGGACTTGTAGACGATGCCCGCGTCGGCTTGGCCGGAGGAGACCTTACCGCGCACGTCGGTGACGGCCTGTTCCTCGGAGACGGGGCTCAGGGTCACGCCGAGCTTCTCGGTGAGGGTCTGCGTGAGCTTGCCGCAGGGGACTTCGGGCGCGCAGATGACCAGCTTGACGCCGTCGAGCGAGGAGTCGAGGCCCGTGATGCCGGCCGGGTTGCCGGGCGTCGTGATGAGGGTGAGGCTGTTGGACGCGAAGAGGGTCTGCGCGTCGACCTGTCCGGCGTCGGCGGCTTTCTGCATGGTGGACTCGTTCGCGGTGGCCAGGACATCGACGTCGGCCCCCTCGCTGAGCTGGGCGACCAGGTCCTGCGACCCGGCGAAGTTGAAGCGCACGTCCACGTCGGGGTAGGCGGCCTCGTAGGAGGATTCGAGCTCCTCGAAGGTCTCGGTCAGTGAGGCGGCGGCGTAGACGTTGAGGACGAGTTCGCGGGAGGGGACCTGGGTATCGTCGGACGAGGCCGTGGTGTCGGCCTGCGGGGTCGTGTTTCCTGAGCAGGCGGCCAGCGCCAGGGCGGCGGCGCCGATGACGGGGAGGATACGCGGGGAGCGCACGGGCATCTCCTTTTGAGAGGGGATTGAACGACATTAATCTAACAATGGTGTGAGCAAGGGGCAACAGGCACCCTCACCTACACCAATCATCGTCTGAAGGTAGCGCCATTGCGCCGATAACCACTCCCCCATTTGAGCGTAGTCAAACCCTTTTTAATGAGTGTCCGACACCCGACAGACCCCCACACCGCCCAGCCAGGCGCGCGCAGACCGGCTCACCCGGCAATTGCCTCGGACCCGACGGGCATAAATCGCGCACCCCCGCCCACACAACCACCCCACCCGCGGACAAGCAAGGGACTAGGATCACACTCATACGCACGAATATCCACACGGAGGACACCATGCCCGCGCCCGTCGACTACGACCTGAGCCAGATCAGCACCCACATCATCATCTATTCGGACCGCGTCCACACGGGCGCAAAGGAGGATCGTACGACCCCCGCATGCGTCGTCGCGCTGGCCGAGGCGGGCCTGGGCCCGGTGTCGATCATGACGACTCCCGAGAGTGACACAATCCTCGAGCTCGAGATCCGCAACGCGCTTGAGGCGGGCGCTCGCTTCATCCTGATCTTGGGCGGATCGGGCTTCGGGGTCGGCAACTACGCGCCCGAGGTGGTCCGCTCGATCATCGAGGTCGAGATCCCCGGCATCGCCGAGCAGATCCGCGCCCACGGCCTGACCAACACCCCGCTGTCGCCCCTCTCGCGCGAGGTCGTGGGCGTGACCGCGCGCGACGCCTCGGGCGCGCTCATCATCTCCTCGCCGGGTTCGCGCGGCGGGGCGCTCGACACCCTCGAGGTCGTGACGCCTCTCCTGCCCGCGATCTTCCACCAGCTAGACGAGCGGCGCTGACCCCCTCCCCCTCCCCTCCCCCTCCTCGTCCGCGCCCCCAAAAAGTCGCACGTAATTTGGTTCCCCTTAGTTTTCTAAGGTATCGAGATTTCCGCAGAATATCAACGATGCGATTTCAAATCTTGAAAGGTTTACATGGAAATTACGTGCGACATTTGTGGGGAACCATGGCCGGGACAGAGCAAGAGACGAGGCCGTGGCGGCCACCGCGGCGAGGGCGAGGATGGCGGTGCGATAGGGGCGTGACGACATCTGAGGGGCCTTTCGTGCGGGAATGATGTCTTCAAAGCACAGCGAGAAGCGCCGCTCACCTGCGTTTTCAGCGGTGAGCGGCGCTTCGTCAGATTCTCCTGCAATGCCCGTGGGGCGTGTCAGGAGGCATTGCCGATCCAGCGTCCGGTTCATTCGGAGCGTCGTGGCCTCAACCGGTCGAGCCATGCGATCAACTCAGGCATATCGCTCCAGGGCGACACGTCCCACGCGGTCGCGCCCTCCGCAAAACTCAACCGCCTTCGTTGCACCCGTGAACAGGCCTCGTCGGTATGCTCGATGAGCCACTGAGGAATTTCCATTGCTTTCTCATAAGCTCCCCGTTCCCACTTACTGACGAGTTCCTCAACGACAGCACTTGCGGTCCGGCTCGAACAGACGTCCGCGCAGTGATAGACAAACCACGCCTCGATGCAGGGATTCGACAGTGCTGCACCATGATGAAAGTCCGTCTTCTCCGACAACCACTTCTTCAAGATCGCCCTATGCGGCTTATTCACATCCACATCACAGATGATCCAAGCACCAGAGATAGAGATACCCTCACGCTCTAGCTCCTTAACCTTTTCCCCCATTATCTCAACCAGGTTCTTGAGAGAGGATTTCGAGTTGTTTCTACAGAAAGTAAAGGAAAAGGCACGACCATAAAGGTGCTGATTCAGCGCATTCAAGTATTTCTTCTCTGTCGCCCCTTCAACGGCGAGAACGACAATGGGCTTCACCGGTTTGCTATGAGAGCGCCCCCTGAACCCGCGCGAAGTTTTCCTCGTTGGAGCTTGTCGTTTCTTACCCATCGCAACCCCTACAGCCGCGGTATGCCGCCGAGACGACCCGACATATACATCCGCTGCAGGTCACTGCCCGATCGAATGTCGGACGCGGGGAAGTCCGTGAGCCTCGTGAGTTCTGACCGGTGATCGTTCTTTTCCACCAGCCAAATTTCGTCGCGCCGCAGAAGGTCAACGCGGAGTAGATGCAGCTCATGCGTGGTAAAGATCAGCTGGCGCTGCTCGTCGGGTCCCGACGCATCCAGGAACAACCGAATGAGCTCCTCCGTCAGTTTTGGATGAAGTGAATCCTCAAGCTCGTCGATCAGATAGACTCCAGAACTCTGGGCTCCTCCTGCCCAATACAGGATGGGCAACAGGTGCAGGTAGCGGATACTACCGTCGGATTCCTGCTCAAGGGGAAGCCGAAACTCGTTGTTCCCATCCCCGTGCACGGTGACAAGACGCTCATAGACAACATTTCCATCCTCGGTATTTCCATCCTCGGCGCGGCGAGCGCGAAAAACAGCCCCACTCTCCGCATTGAGGTACGCCTCAGAGGTGTTATCGAGCAGCTGCTCCTCGACCTCATCAAGGATTTTCTCTTCTGCAGGCACCTTGGCTCGAGGAACGACTGTGAAGCAGATATCGGAAATACCGGTGTCGGCAACCGTCAGCCCCTGCCCAACAGCGGCACGAAAAACCTCATCGTGCGCGATCCGCTGAGGCATGAGAATGTAACGCGCTCCCCGTTTAAGGATCGTCAGGCGCTTAAACCATTCGATGACGGAGCCCAGCAAACTATTCTCATCGTCAATGAGTCCGGCATTGAAGCACGTTTCGAGGAAGAGACGGTTTGGCTGTACCGTCTTCGACGCGGCCACAAGCGACGCGTCCTCCTCAAGATCGCCGTAGAGAGAGAGTTCCTGGCCGTGGCGCTCGAAGACCGCCTGCTCATCTTCCGAGCGCACGCGGTACAGGGACTCCTCGACGATTTCTCCCGCGTTGAACGTGACCTCGTAGTAGACGATGGCCTTTCGATTCGACGTCGCATCCTGCACATCGAGGACGATCTCAACACCGATAACACTGGGCCTGTTGGCGCCAAAGAGAAGGTGCGGGTGATAGTGCAGGCGCTGCCCACGCTTGCGCGGCTCTCGCAGCATGACCTGCAGGTGAGCGAGGGCGTCGAGGAGAGCGGACTTTCCCGCGGCATTCGCGCCGTAGATCGCAGCGACGGGGAGCACGCGGTTCTTACTGCCGAGGTAGAGGGTCTCTCCGTGGCGAGTTTCTTTCCCCGCAATCATCGTAAAGTCGACCGGCTCCGAAAAGGACTTCCAGTTGTCGAGGTGAAGGACTCGCAGCATCGCACTCTCACTTTCCCACTTAGTTGCAAAAATTCTACATCTTCCCCGGAATGAATTCTAGGTGCTCTGCACCACCCACCCCCTTTGAACAATCACCACACCACGAAAAACGCTACATATAAGCGTCGCCCGGCCGCTTCCATGTGCGGCCGGGCGACGCCCAGGCAGGATATTCGCGAAGAGATCCTCGACTCGTCAGGAGGCGTATCCGATCCAATGGCCCGAGGGGTCGAAGGTGGATCGCCGCCCGTCGATATTCCGGGTTCCCGTGGCCATGGCGCCGCTGGCGGGGTCCATGTAGTACCAGGCGCCGCCGTCGCGCAGCCACCCGGTGTCCAGCGCGCCGGAGGGGGCCAGGTGGTACCAGGAGCCGCCCACTCGGATCCAGCCCGAGGCCATGGCTGCGCTGGCGGGGTCCATGTAGTACCAGGTCCCGCCGCTGGGCACCCACCCGGTCGCGGCGCGGCCTGCGCTCAGGTAGTACCAGGAGCCGTCGATGCGGGTCCACCCGTTGCCCGAGGGGTGGCCGTCGGCGTCTAGGTAGTACCATGCTGTGCCGTCGTTGATCCACCCTGAGGTGGCCATGGCGCCGCTCGCGCCCATCCAGTACCACTGGCCGCCGCTACTGAACCAGGTAGACGAGATCATAGCGCCGGTCTCGTCCACCCGGAACCAGTGCCCGCCGTCGCTGACCCAGGCCGAGGCCTCGGCGCTGGGCTTGCCCGCGAAGTAGTACCAGGAGTGGGAGGGGGCATGCCACCAGCCGGTCGTTGCGGCGGGGCGTCCGGCCTGGAACCACCAGGCGCGCGGGGTTTCGCCGTCGTATTCGTGGCCCCAGGAGGCGCTTGTCAGGTCGTTGGTGGTGATGCCGGAGGGGGCGAAGGTGGTGACGAGGGAGGGGATGTGGCCCCTTTCCCACAGTTCTTCCATGGGGACCCACAGGTCGGAGCCGTGGATGACGTCGGTGGTGAGGCGATCGGGGCTGAGGGTTTCGGAGCCGGTTTGCACGATCATGGAGGGGCTCAGGGCCGCCATGAAGGGTTCGAAGTTGGAGCTGCGCTGGCCGTGGTGGCCAGCTTTGAGCAGGTCGACGTGGCCGACGGCGGAGGCGACGCGCGCCTCGAATCCGTTGTGGGTCACCCAGTCGGCCTCGGTGTCCATGAGGTCGGCGGCCAGGAAGGCACTGTGCCCGAAGGCGGTGACTTTGGCGCCCCACCCCATGAGGTTAGCGTCCGTGGTCCCCTTCTTCTTGTAGGTCTCCTCGGGGTCGAAGGGGATGATCTGGACGTCCATGTCACCCAGCTGCACGTGCGTGTTGTAGCCGTCGACGTGCTGGATGAGCTGCGCGCCGTAAGTTTTCCGGGCCCACGTGGCGGCGTTGATCATGTTGTCGTAGATCCACTGGTTGTCCCACAGTCCGTTCGGGTTCGTGATCCACTTGTCGGAGTATTCGGGGCTGAAGATGGCCTTGGGCCGGAAGGTGCGGATGATGTCGTCAGCGTTGTCGATGTGGTCGGAGTGGGCGTGCGTGCCCAGGTAGAACGCGAGGTTGGAGGAGGTGACGCCGTGGTCGCGCATGTAGGTCAGGACCCAGTCGGTATCGCCACGCTCGGCGGGGGTGATGCCGGGGCGCAGGGGGTAGCGGGGGTCGGAGCCGTCGGGCGCGCCGACGCCTTCGCCGCCGTCGATCATGCCGAAGACGCCGCGCGATTCAAGGAGGATCGCGTCTGCTGTGCCCGTCGTGGTGATGATGTGGATGCGGGTCGGGCCGTTTGTTCCGGGATAGGAGAGGACCGTGGCGCTGACCTGGGTTTCGGTATTCGTTTCCTGAGAGTCGCTGGGGGCCGCGAACGAGGCCGGGGCGAGGCTTGCCGCGACGAGTCCTGACAGGACGGTCATACCGATAAAACGCAGTACTTTGCCGTGATAACTGTTCACGTGCACACCTTGAAGACATGTTTCGACTAAAAGCTGACCACGTCAATCTACACCCGCACACACGTTACCGACAAATCATAGAGTGTGTCAAGTTACTAAACAGCCTAGAATGCATGGTTTTACGAGAATGACTCCATTCTGTCAAATAGCCCGTGAAAGCCCAGATGACACCGCCGCACGCGCGCGATGGCGCCGCTCTCTAACAGGCCGGTCAGCCATCCCGGCGGCACGCGGAGACACGACGAAGGCTCCACTGAGCCCACCACCGACATGCCCGACTCACGTCAGTCGTCCCACGTCAGGGGGCAACACAGCATCCGATGACAGCACCACCAGACGACGCGCCCCGCAGGCACCACCACGTTCAGGAGGCGTAACCAACCCATTGGCCCGAGGACGAGAACAACGAGGAACGCCCGTCGATTGACACCGTGCCGGTCACCATGACGCCGGTGGAATCCATGTAGTACCAGGCGCCACGATCATTGACCCAGCCGGTGCTCATCGCACCGTTTGCGCTCACGTAGTACCAGCTGTCTCCTGAGTTCAACCACCCGGTGGCCATGGCGCCGGAAGGCTCGAAGTAGTACCAGCGATCATCGACCTGGACCCAGCCCGTGCGCATCGCGCCCGTGCGGGAATCCATGTAGTACCAGGTGCCGCGATCAAGTAACCACCCCTCAGTCATACGCCCGCCGGTCAGGTAGTACCAGGAGCCGGACTCCCACATCCAACCGCTTCCGGCGAGACGCCCGGATGCATCGACGTAGTACCAGCCCGTTCCGTCGTTCACCCACTCGGAGGTCGCCATCGCGCCACTGGCCCCCATCCAGTACCAGGATCCGCGGTCATATACCCACGCCGAGGCCTCGGCGGAGGGCTTGCCCGCGAAGTAGTACCAGTAGCCTGAGCGCCCTTGCCACCATCCGGTCGTCGCCGATGGGCGCGCTCCCTTGAACCACCAGGCACGCGGGGTAACCCCGCCATATTCGTGCCCCCAGGACGCGGCCGAGAGATCGTTATAGGAAATGCCTGCGGAGGTGGTGAAGGTAGCGACGACAGCGGGGATGGAGCCCGCGGACCACAAGTCCAGTGTTGGCGCCCACGACGCGTTCCCGCGGATAACACTGTCGGTGAGATTGTCGGGAGTAAACCACTTCGGGCCCGTCTGGACGATCATGGAGGGACTGAGCGCCTCCATGAACGCAGGGAAGTTCGAGCTCGACATCCCGTGGTGCCCGGCTTTCAGTAGGTCGACGTGCCCGACAATGGGGGCGATGCGATCCTCGTAACCGCCCCGCGCCTCAAGGTCCGCCGCCAGGTACGCGGAGCTTCCAAACGCGCTCACTTTCGCCGTGTAGGCGATCAGGTTGGCGTCGCGCACGCCGACTTTCTTGTAGTTTTCGTCCGGATCGACGGGGATCAGCTGGACGTCCATGTCGCCGAGCTGGATGTGCGTATCGTCGTCGTTGACGTCCTGCATGACGGTCGCGCCGTACGCGGATGCCGCCCATCGCGCGGCGGTCATCATGTTGTCATAGCACCACTGGTTGTCCCATAGGCGTGACTTGTCCGTGATCCACTCGTCGGAATATTCGGGAGTCAGGATTACCTGCGGATGAAACTCGTAGATAATGTCGTCGGCGTTGTCGATATGGTCGGAGTGCGCGTGCGTGCCCAGGTAGAACGCCAGGTTCGAGGAGGTGACGCCGTGGCGCCTCATATACCCGAGGACCCACTCGGTGTCACCCTTGCTCGGGTCTTCGATTCCATCCCGCCACGGGTAGCGTGGGTCGGAGCCGTCTGGCGCGCCGAGACCTTCGCCGCCGTCGATCATGGCGAAGACACCGCGCGATTCGAGGAGGATCGCATCCGCTGCCCCCTGCGTCGAGAGGAAGTGGATGCGTGTCGGTCCGCTCGCGCCGGGGAACGTCAGGACTTGGGCGCTTCCCCCTTCCTCCATCCTCTCCTCGGACGAGGCCGTGGCCGCGTCAGCAGAATCAGCGTCGCGGGCACTCGCCTGGTCCACGGCAGCAGAGCCGCTCTGAGATTTCTCCTCAGACCTTGACACCTGGGAGTCGGCAATGCTCGAATCACTCTGCGTCTCCTGCTCATCAACAGGAGCTGCGAGGGCGGCTGGGGCAAGAAAAGTGGCGACGATTCCTGACACTATGGTCAGTCCGAGTCGCTGACACCAATGTCCGTAACGAAGATTCATGAGCGCACCTGGGTGGGATGAAAGGCTTTGACACTTACCTTCTAAACCTATACCCAGTTAGACGTTACTGACAAATCATCAGCCGATATAAGACTCCCACCAAACCAGATCCTCGGGTGTATCGACGTCGCGACACACGTCCGCGCTCACATCCACCCGCTCCAGCGTCAGGGCGCGCAGGACACGGCGCACCCCCATGCCGCGCACGCTCCCGTGCCGCGCCACGGCCTCGTCGATAACCCGGCGCAGCGCGCCCGCGCGGTAGACGCCCATGAGGTACTGATCGAAAGGCTCGGGATCCCCGCCGCGCATGATACGCCCGTCGCACCCCGGACCCGCAGGATCGCGGAGGAGCCCGCGCAGGACCTCGGCGATGCCCGGGCAGTCCACGGACACGACGACCACCCACGTGTCGGCCCCCACGGACAGGGCAGCCAGTCCCGCGTCGATCCCGGCGAGGGGACCTCCTCCAGGCGGGTCCTCAAGAGTCCGCCCCACGCCGACAGGCACGCGCACGGTCGGCGGAACGACGGCCACCACGCCCGCCCCAGTCACCTCGCCCAGGGCCGCGCACACGCGGTCGATCAGGCGTACACCGCCCAGCACCAGGTCAGGCTTGGAAACGCCACCCAGGCGCTCACCGCCCCCACCGCCGACGACCATCGCCGCCAGCTGCGCGCGGGGCACGCCCGTGCCGTACGACAAGGCGGCCCCCACGCCACTCACTCCCACGGCGCGAAGGTCAGCACGTCCGTACGCTGCGTCGCCGCATCCACCATGAGGACGCGGCCGATAAGCGGCTCGCCGAAACCGACCAGCACCTTGATGGCCTCGGTCGCCATGGCCGTGCCCGCCTGGCCGACGACCGGGCCCAGCACGCCCACCTCGGGCGAGGCCGGCGTCGCCCCCGGGGGAGGCTGGACCGGGTGCAAGCTCCGCAGCGTCAAGGCCGGGACGGGAGCGGGCGCGGCGGACCAGAAGACGCTGACCTGGTAGGCCATGCGCACGACGGTGCCCCACACGTGGGGCACGCCCGAATCCGCGCAGTAGTCAGCCACCAGGTACTTCGCGTCGAAGCTATCCGTGCACTCGACGATCAGGTCCCACTCGTGCCCATGCTCATCCAGCCACTCGCGCGTCACATGCCCGAAGCGCTCGAAATGCACCATGGAATTGAGACCAGACAGGTGACGCACCGCTGAATCCGGCTTCGGGATCCCCACGTCGGCCTCGCCGTGCAGCAGCTGGCGCTGCAGGTTCGAGGTGTCGACGACGTCGGAGTCGCAGACGCCGATCGTCCCCACGCCCGCCGCCGTCAGGTAGAGCAGCACGGGCGAGCCCAGGCCGCCCGCGCCCACGACGAGAACACGCGAGGCCGCCAGACGCGCCTGACCCGCCTCGCCGATGCCGGACACCAGCCAATTGCGTCGGAAACGCTCCAACGCAGGATCCCCGGCCTCGTACGGGACGGGCGCATTGATCAGCGGGAGCGCGACCGAGCGGCCAAAGACCGCCGCGTCACGCGTGTACGGGTCGCCAATCGTCATCGTTTACAGGCCCGACCAGTTGTGAGAACCGTCGGTCAGCTCCTGCTTCTTCCACACCGGCAGCTTCGCCTTGACTTCCTCGACGATGCCCTCCACCGCGCGGAACGCCTGGGCGCGATGTTCGGCGGCCACCGCCACCACCATCGCATCCTCGCCGATCCCGAGGTGTCCGACACGGTGCCACGCAACGATGCAATGCACACCGGGCCGATCCGCGAACTCGGCGACGATCTCGCGCAAAATCTGCGAGGCGGACGGATGCGCCGAATACTCGATCGCGTCCACCCCTTCTCCCCCGTCGTGGTTACGCACGGCACCGATGAAAGACGCGACCGCGCCACACGTGTCGCGGCGCGCACTGTCAATCAGTGAGCGCGAGTCGAGGGGGTCGTCAGTAATACCTGTTGCAATCTCTGCTGACATGGGATCCTCCAGGAACGGGAGATGCTTACGTCCATTTTAAACGGAAACGGTCAGGATTTTGCAAAAACCCTGACCGACCCGCACAAATGCCGTGGACATCTCACCCGCCGGCGAAGGGCGGCAACACGTCGATGCGCACGCCGGGCATCAGCTCCGCCTCCAGGCGGGCGGAACGCTCGTTCACCAGGAAGCTCGACACCTCCAGGATGCGATCCAGCTCCGGGTTCTCAGCGCCGAGGCGCGCGACCAGCTCGCCGAGCGTCGCGGGCGTCTCCGAGGCGGGCAGCTCACGCATGTAACCGCCCGCCGCCTCAGCCGCGCCGCCGAAGAAGTGCACCGTCGTCGACAGCGGCTTCGGATTCGGCTCGTTGAGCGGACGCAGGAAGACCGTCAGGCGCAACGGGTTGATCGGATCGACCTCCACTGACCAGCTTGCAACCCCCGTCGCCGTGCGCTCGAAGACTCGCTCGACGATGCCGCGCCGCAGCTCGAGGGCCAGGTCGTCCGGGGCTCCCGGCTCCGTGAAAGGGCAGGCCGTCAGGACGACGGCCATCGGATCGGACTCGTGGGGTACCGACGCAAAGCCCATCGCGTTCATGAACAGTCGCACCTTGCCCAGGTGCCCCGCGATGTTGAAGTTGTCGCGCATGGCCCGGCGCGCAATCCCGTGGCTGTGGTCCGGCACGGCCATCGTCTCCAGGGCGGCATCCGCCCACCTCGCGCCGATCTCATGCACCGACGCGGCCGGGTCGGCGGCGTCCGCGCGCAGCCACGCCAGCAGCGACGAGGTCAGCTGGTGGAGCATCTGAGCCGCGAACGAGGGGTCGGCGGGGGTCGTCGTCGAGTATCCGAGCGCGGGGCGCCCGCGCCCCGAGGAGGGAAGCTGCTGCTTTTCCACCAGACCCACGGCAAACAGACCTTCGAGGGTCTCACGCACACTCGACACGTGCAGGCCGGCCTCCTGGGCCAACTCGGCCACGGTCACGGGCGTCACATGCTGCGAAATGCGCTCCAACAGAGCGTGCTGAGCGGGCGTCAGGGCAGCCATCGCCTCAAGCGTTTCAGCAAGCGGCCGCGAATGGGAGGTGTCAGTCATGTTCGTCCTCTCTCCCTCTTAATCTGCGGAAACCCCCTTGATGAGAGTCTCCGTAACGGCTTTAGCTTTGTTACGTTACTTACAAACCGGTGTTATTTTAACCAGCACAAGCCTTTGCGCGCACGGTCAATTCCACTGCGCGGATGCTTTTGGAGGGGCGGCCGCACGCGCGCACCTCACTCACGACACCCGACCCGTGGTATACGGCGAGGGGCGAGCTTTCGCCCGCCCCCCACGCCGACACCTGGCCCGCCGAGGCCTCGCCTCTCAGCAAGGGACCGCGGCGGGCACGGCCATCGATCAGTCCGACATGCCTCCACGCGTCAGCTGATGCTCGCGGCGCTCGTCGCGAGACCGGTAGACCACCGGGGGACGCGCCACGTAGCCGACCGGCGCGCTCACCGCATGCACGAGGCGTGTGAACGGCCAGATGCAGAACAGCAGCAGGCCCGCGATGATGTGCAGCTTGAAGCTGAGGGGCACATCCACCATCAGGTGCGCCTGCGGGTGGAGATAGAAGATCGATCGGAACCAGACGGAGATCGTCTCGCGGTAGTCGTAGCCATTGTGCCCTCCGAGCACCTGGTTGAGCAGCGTCGCCGCGCCGCCCAGGAGCACCGGGATAGTCAGCATGACGTAGGTGACGATGTCCATGCGGGTCGTTGCCACGCGCACCGACTTGTACACCAGGCGGCGGTAGATCAGCAGTGCGAGGCCGACGATCGTCATGATTCCGGCGATCGTGCCGGGGATCGTCGCCATCAGGTGGTAGACGTGCTGGGGTACACCGGCCGCCTCGGTCCAGGTCTTCGGGATCACGAGGCCGAGGATGTGGCCCATGAACACGAAGAGGACGCCGAAGTGGAACAGCGGCGAGGCCCAGCGCAGGATGGCCGGCTCATTCCACTGCGAGGAACGAGACGTCCACCCGTACTGGTCGGTCTTGTAGCGCCACGCGAGGCCCACGATGAGGATCGCGAAGGACACGTACGGCAGGACCACCCACAGGGCAATGTCCAGGAAGGACAGCGACTGCGTCGCAGATGCCGACGCGGCATGCAAAAGTGCGGATTCCATGAACGTTACCGTCCCATCGTTGTTTC
>ERZ772909.1368-NODE-1368-length-13598-cov-7.690541_pt1 | contig 13598 bp, 10 predicted proteins | sample MGYA00511137_ERZ772909 | MGnify/ENA primary metagenome ERZ772909 (study PRJEB29015, sample SAMEA2738095) | human oral metagenome | biome: human oral; feature: human-associated habitat; material: saliva | place: China | collected 2270 ... | reverse complement strand
AGATTATACTGTTCTAAAACATCCTTGTCACTCACTCCCAGATCAATTGACTGCATCCCTGATACCTGTAAGGACAACAAGATAACGTCTGGTAGTTTGATATGACCATTCATGTCGGCCATATCAAAAGGAATTTTAGTTTTCATTTGATAAGTTAAGCCCATAATATTACTCCAATATAAATCGTTCTGCTACTGTATCACCTAAGAAGAGACCTCTCTTAGTCATACGAACATGATCGCCATCAACCTGCATAAGACCTTGTTGAATCAAGTCTTTGATGATGTCCCCATAAAGTTCTTGGAAAGACTGTCCAAATTTTTCTTCAAATCTCTCCATGGAAACTCCAGACTTCTTGCGAAGTCCAAGGAACATCTCTTCTTCCATTTGCTCCCTTTGAGTCAGATGTTCTTCGTTGATACGAGCATTCCCATCTTCTACTGCCTTTAAATAATGGCGAATAGGCCCATGATTTTTATAGCGAACACCATCTACATAGCCAGATGCACCTGCACCAATACCATAATACTCAGCATTATCCCAGTACATAAGATTGTGACGACTTTCAAATCCTGGTTTAGAAAAGTTAGAAATCTCATAATGCTCAAAGCCAGCTCTTTCTAGCTCGGTAATGATATACTCAAACATCTCAGCTTCTAATTCTTCCTTAGGAAGAGGTAATTTCCCTCGTCTCATACGATTCATAAAGACCGTATGGTTTTCCAAAATCAAACTATAAAGGCTCATATGAGGAATATCCAGAGCGATAGCCTTGGCAACATTCTCCTTAACCTGGTCCATAGTCTGACCAGGAAGTGCGTAGATTAAATCAATAGAGATATTATCAAAACCAGCCAATTTGAGGCGGTCAATATTTTCATAAATATCCTTCTCCAAATGACTACGCCCTATTTTTTTCAACATTTTGTCATCAAAGGTCTGAACACCAAGTGAAACACGATTAACTGCAGAATTTTTCAACACAGTAATCTTATCAGCATCCAAATCACCGGGATTGGCCTCAATGGTCAATTCTTCTAAGACTGATAAATTTAAGTTTTTAGTCAATCCATCCAGAAGCACCTCTAACTGTAGCGCAGACAAGGATGTCGGTGTCCCACCTCCAATATAAAGCGTACGCAACTTTTGAATGTCATAAGAATGAAATTCTTGCAGCAGATGCTCTAGATAGCTATCTACCGGTTGATTCTTGATAAAAACTTTTGAAAAGTCACAATAATAACAGATTTGTGTACAAAATGGAATGTGCACATAAGCTGATGTCGGTTTCTTCTGCATAGTATTTATTATACCACAAAGAGTTCACTCAAGAAAAAAATCACCATTCCTGATTCATTTGAAAATCAGGAAATGGCGATTCTATTTAGTCTTCTTGAATATCGATGACAATTTCTTGACCATCTTCTTGGTCTTCAACAACTACTTTTTCTTCCAATTGTTCTTTGAGACTGTTCAAGGTTTCTTTCGAAGCTTCAGTAGCTTGTTGAGCGTGATATTTTGCTTTATCGAGGACGGTATCGAGAGTAATTTCCCCAGATTCGATTTGTTCCTTTGTTTTAAGAACAAATTCTTTGGTTTGATCTTTGACATCAGTCAGCTTTTCGCAGACTTGTTCTTTAGCGTATTCAGGATCTTCTTTCAAATCTTCAATAAAGTCTTGTGCTCGACTCGTAACTCGTTTCCCTTTTTCACTTGTTAGGAATAAAGCAACTGCAACACCTGAAACAGTTCCTAAAAGAATTGATGATAATTTACCCATGAGCTATCTCCTTTTTATTTTTTAAAAAATTTACTTGCAACACGAATGGCAGACAAACCAGCACTAGTCTTTAACGTTTTTGAACCTGCAGATGAAGCTTTTTTACTCAAGACACGAGCTTGCTCATTTAGATCAGAAACAGAAACAGAAAGATCTGCAACTGCTGTAAAGAGTGGATCAATCGTTGCAACTTTAACATTGATATCGTCAGCAAGAACATTGACCTTTGCAAGTAGTTCGTTTGTGTGATGTAGAGTAACATTTACATCTGAAGTTAAGGTTTTAACAGTAGTTTCAGTTTCATCGATTACACGACCAACTTTTTGAAGGGTAATAATCAGATAAACTAAGAATACAACCAAGGCAATTGCCACAATGATATAAGCAACTTCTAACATTTTAATTCTCCTTTTTCACATTATAAAATGGTGCTTTTTTTCGATTTTGATAAACGATAATATAAATTCCAAGTCCAATTAAAAGGACTGACAACCACTGAGATACTCGAAGTCCAAAGAACATGAGACTATCTGTACGCATACCTTCAATAACCATTCGTCCAAATCCATACCAAATTAGATAGAAGGCAGTGATATAACCACGACGAATACTCTTTAATCGACGTCTAAAAATAATAATCAACGTAAACCCAATGAGATTCCAGATAGATTCATAAAGGAAGGTTGGTTGCCGATATGAGCCATCGATATACATCTGATTCTTAATAAAACCAGGTAGGTAATCAAGATTTTCAACAGCTGCTCCGTAGGCTTCCTGGTTAAAGAAATTCCCCCAACGTCCAAGGCTCTGAGCAATCATAACGCTTGGAGCAGCAATATCCAAGAAATCCCATGTGTTGATTAATCTACGATCAGCAAAGAAATAGAGTACGATTGCTCCGGTGATTAAACCGCCGTATATGGCAAGACCTCCATTCCAAATGGCAAAAATCTCTCCCATGTGCTGACTATAGTAGTCAAATCTAAAAATGACATAATAAAGTCGAGCACCAATGATAGCTAAAGGAAAAGCAATTAAAATAAAGTCTAAAATGTCATCGGATAAGATGTTCTTTTTTGGTGCTTCTTTACTTGCAAGATAGACTGCTAAAATAAGACCTAAAACGATGCAGAGTGCATACCATCTAATACCCAAAGGACCAATTTGAAAAGCAACTGGATCAATCATTCTTCATCTCGTTCCTTTCAATTAGTTTTGTCAATCGTTCTTCAAAGAGGCGTGTCGCATCAAAGCCCATCTCCTTCGAACGATAATTCATTGCAGCCGCCTCGATAACGACAGAGATATTACGTCCTGTTTTTACTGGGATACGAATACGTGGAATAGAAACACCTGAGATTTCCAATTCTTCCGCATTATTCCCCAAACGGTCAAAGACCTTATCGGTATCGTAATTTTCTAGATAGACAGCCAATTGAACTTGTGAAGAATCCTTAACGGCACTAGCCCCATAAAGGCTCATGATATCAATAATACCAACGCCGCGAATTTCTAACAAATGCTTCAAGATTTCTGCAGGCTCACCCCAAAGTGTCATCTCATCTTTAGCATAAATATCCACACGGTCATCTGCAACTAAACGGTGACCACGTTTGACAAGTTCAAGTCCAGTTTCACTCTTACCGATACCACTATCACCTTGAATCAGAACACCCATACCATAGATATCCATCAAAACACCATGCACACTTGCGCGTTCGGCCAAACGAGAGTCCAAGTAACTTGATAGTTCACCAGATAGACGACTGGTTGCAGTACGACTTGTTAAAATAGCGATTTTACATTCTCTAGCAGCCTTTAGCATTTCTTCTGGAACTACTAAACCACGCGAAACAATAACTGCAGGTGTTTCTGGTTGAAATAATTTCTTCAAAACCTGGTAGCGGTTGTGAGAAGACATGCTAATGAGATAGGACCACTCCTTCATTCCCAACAATTGGATACGTTCTGGAGTATAGTAATCAAAATAGCCCGTCATTTCGAGACCTGGTCGACAAATATCGCCCGTATTGATTTCCTTTTCAAGTAATTCTGGCTCACCATAGACAATGTCTAGTCTGAGTTTATCAATTACTTCTTTGACTAAAACCGACATATTTTTCTCCTTCAATAAGGTTCTCCTACTATTATATCAGATTGTAGAAATAAGTTTATGTTTTTAACAGTCTTTACGCTATTTATTTAGGAAGAACTCTTTAAAAGATTTAACCTATAGAAAAAGAGATTAAACAACAAACTGTTATTTAATCCCTTCTTTAAAATCTATTCGACAAAGTGATTAGTTAGAAGCTTTGTCATCACTAACTGGAACTGATTTTTCCTCACTAGTTTGGGTAGCATCTGTTGTAGGTTCAAAAGCTTCTCTAAGCGATGAATCTTTTGAAGTTGTTTCTTCTACACTCGTCGTTGTGGTAGTCACTCCATTTGAACGCCATCTACCATCACTAGCGACTTTATAGCCATCAGGTGTAATTCCATCACGAAGCATTTCACCACTTGGTTTGAAATAATACCAGTCCCCTTTTTCTTGAATCCAACCAACTTGCATTTCACCTGCAATATTAAAGTAATAGTTATCTCCAGAGATTTCATGGATACCAGTAAGCATTTTTCCAGAATCACCATCTAGGAAGAACCATTTGCCAGAATATTTAAACCAACCAGTTTCCATGGCTCCAGATTCTTTATGATAGTACCAATCTTTGCCGTCAAATACCCATCCGGTTTCCATAGCTCCAGATTGGTTAAAGCTATATTTGACACCATCAATTTCCTGTCTACCGGTCACCATAACGCCGTCATTTTGATTCAAGTAGTACCACTTACCTGCAGATTTTATCCAACCTTTTTTCTGCTCACCACTTGATGCATAATAGTACCATTTATCATCTTCTTGTTTCCAGCCAGTAACCATAGCACCACTAGCCTTAAAGCTATATTGTTGTCCATCGATTTCTTTGGTTCCTGTAACCATCTCTCCATCTTTCGAATCAAGATAGTACCAATCACCAGCATATTTAATCCAGCCTTTTTTCAGTTCACCACTTGATGCATAATAGTACCATTTGTCATCTGTTTGTTTCCAACCAGTAACCATAGCACCACTGTCTTTAAAGCTATATTGTTGTCCATCGATTTCTTTGTTTCCTGTAACCATCTCTCCATCCTTTAGTTCGAGATAGTACCAGTCATTATTGTATTTAAGCCAGCCTTTTTTCTGATCGCCACTGGATGTATAATAGTACCATTTGCTATCAAACTGTTCCCAACCAGTTGCCATGACGCCTCCATCACTGAAGCGATAGAGTTTACCATCAATTTTATTTAAACCAGTGAACATTTCTCCAGTTTTAGGATCTAGATAATACCATTTACCTGCATCATTGAGCCAACCACGTTTCATTTCACCTGAAGCGCCAAAGTAATACCATTTTTGGTGCGTATATTGCCAATAAGTTCCCATTTCTCCGGCTTCATTGAAATAGTACATCTTTCCATCAATTTCTTTGAAACCAATGGTCATATTTTTATTTTCATCTAGGTAATACCATTTATTACCGATTTTATTCCAAGATGATGCTCTTACCTCATTTGAAAGCGCACCTGTGTCATCAAAGACCAGAGTTGCTCCATTCACTGTTCTGGTACCTGTTTGCATAATCCCTTTTTCGTCAAAGTAATAGGTCTTACCGTCAATGATTGCTAACTCGGACTCTTTTCGATATCCTTTAGAATCTACATAATACCAATGCTTGTCGATTTGAAGCCATTTAGAAGTTTGTAACTTCCCATCTTTATCCATATATAAAGACTTAAGAGAACCTTCATCATCAAAATCTTGAAGCCATTTATCTTGTTGCAGATGTCCTTTACCATTGAAGAAGTATTTCGCTCCATCTATTGTATGCCAACCAGTTGCCATCTGATCATCAGCGAAATAATACTTCTTATATCCATCTTCAGTGACCCAACGTGAATTCGTATTCGGAATATCTGGGAATTCTTGAGAAATATTATTAATGCCATCTGTTTTTATATCAAAAACAGTCGCATCTTTCTTATCACTTGAAGCATGAACAACTTGGACATTCATCTGTTTCAATTTATCTCTCGTTGCTTGGACATTTATATCCAATCCTGTTGTTTGCACAACAATAGATGGGGAAAGATTATTAAGAAAATTAATGCTGTTTGAAACTTTTCCGTCAAGGTGATGGTTCCATTTCATTAAATCGACTTTCCCAATTTGTGGGCCTAAGCGATCTTCAGCTCCATAAACGTTATCAAGATCCCCACCCAGATAAATTTTCTTCCCATTTACTGTAACTACAGCAACAATAGAATTGGGATTGTCATCATATACTTTCTTTAATTTCCCATCTGGGCCATATTCATTTTTGTAGTTATACAACTGAATATCCATATCACCCAATTTGAAATGACTATCATTATCTGAGATATCTTGAATAAGATTAACGCCATATTTTCTAGCGGCATTCAGTGCATTATTATAGTTAAAAAGATTATCCCACAAGCCCCATTGAGTGGCAATTCGATCATCCGAATATCGTTTTAGATAAAATTTATCAACCTTATATTTTTTTAGAACCTCATCAGCTCCACCAATATGGTCACTATGGACATGCGTTCCAAGCATAAAGTCCAACTTCTTAACACCTACATGGTCAAGATGACGGAAAAGTCGATCTTCAATTGCATAGACATTTGAAGTAATAATACCCGATCTTAATGGATAAAGCGGATCGCTCCCATCTGGAAAGTCATAGTCTTCACCCATATCTATCAACGCATAATGCCCGTTACTTTCAAGTAAAATGGCATCAGTCCCTGGACTTCCTTTGGTATTAATGAAATGAATCCGATTGACGTCGGACCGCGAAGTTGTGTCCGCCTCTACTCTCGCGCCGACACTAAGAAACAAAAATGCTCCTAAAGCGACTGCGACTTTTGTTTTTCTCATGATAAAGCCCTCTCAGATTTTTTCTACTAATATATATAATTATACCAAAAAAACAAGAAAAAAGGGGAGTAAAATACAAAATGTCATTTTTACTGCGCCAAATGACTTTAGCAACACTATTTCAGATTAATTGATGAGTTTTAATTTTCTTTTATCAGTAAATCTATTCTCAAAAATTGACTTTTAATAGTTTTTGTCAGCACCTATATCTAGCAGTTTTCCTATACTTCTGTCAGTATGTTTTTAATTTCCTCAACGAGGATACTTTCTCAACGTCAACATTTTAACTTTATATAAAACACCTAACTACAATCAAAAAGCTTCCAAGTTTAGAATATCTGTTTAACACTGAATTAACAATCTTCACTGTGATTTTACTCTCTGTGATTATCAAAAAAAGACTAGATAAGTCTAGTCTTTCATTTTAAATTAGAATTTTTTACGTTTACGAGCTGCTTCTGATTTACGTTTACGTTTTACAGAAGGTTTTTCATAGAATTCACGTTTGCGTGTTTCTTGAAGAGTACCAGCTTTAGTAACCGCACGTTTGAAACGACGAAGTGCATCGTCAAGAGATTCATTCTTACGTACAACTGTTTTAGACATTATTTTCACTCCCTTCAAGTTCAAGATCTATTCTATTTTACATGTATTGATAAAAATTGTCAAGAAAAATAGTGCATTTCATTATTTTTCATTGACAAATAAAAAGGACCCTAAAGTCCTTTTTATTAACTATCTTTTTCTAAACTCAATTATTTAGAAAATTTCTTTTTCATAACGAGACTACCTGCCAAGATAGATATACCAGCAATTACTAATGCAATACCTGTAGACTCACCAGTATATGGAAGACCTGGCTTATCTTCTGTAGTAGTTGTCTCAGATACTTCTGGTTTTGAAGTTGTTGTGGTTGTTGATGTTGTCGTCGGCGCTTCTGTCGTTGTACTCGTTGATGTTGTTGTCGGCGCTTCTATCGTTGTAGTCGTTGATGTTGTCGTCGGCGCTTCTGTCGTTGTAGTCGTTGTGGTTGTCGTCAACGCTTCTGTCGTTGTAGTCGTTGTGGTTGTCGTCGTTGGAGCTTCCGTTGTCGTGGTTGTCGTCGTTGGAGCTTCAGTCGTCGTGGTTGTGGTGGTAGTTGTTGTTGTCTCTTCTTTTGAGTTTACAATCGTTTTGATAACTGACTTATCTTCTCCAAAATCTGTTGCATTCACTACAGTCTCTGGTGTTTTTATCACATATCCTTTAGGTGCTTCTACCTCAGTTAGGATGTACTTATCTCTCAAAAGATCCGTTACTGTAATCTTACCTTCAGCATCAGTTGTAAACTCACCAATCACTTGATTGTTAGCTTGCCGAACAACCTTAAACTTAGCACCCGCTAGTGGTTGGTTAGTTTCATCTACTTTATGAATATTGATTGAGAAAACATATCCAACACCTGAACCACCTGCTATCTGAGCAACAGTAGTTTGAGTGGCATTTCCCAAAGTTTTTTCTTTTGCTTTTAAAACAGCATCATTATCTAATTTTTCACCATCTGCAAATGCATAATTTGCTTGAACATTATATTCAATACGGTATTGATCAGCTTCAGTGATATCTCCAAGTTGAATAACAAATGATCGACCATCTTCACTAACTGTAACAGTATGTTGATTAGTTACATCTGTTTTATCGTTAAATTCCCATTCTCCATTTACATAGTTGAATTTCCCTTTATAAATATGAATACTATCTTTGATGTAAGATGCGTTAGAGAACTTCAATGCGTCTTCAACTATTGCATCTTTATAACTCTCTTTTGTCTGGTTGATTGAAATGGAATAAGAAAGAATTCTTTGTTCTTCATTACTTATCCATCCAGTTTTTGAGAACAACTCTGGTTTGGCTTCTCCAACTCCAGTAAAATTCACCTTACCGGCATTATATACTTTACCATTGATAGTAATTTGAACAGGAATTTCTCCTTTTTCAGGATTCTTTTGAAAGTCCACTCGAGTATAGACAAAGAAAGAACCACTGGTGTCAGAGTGCTTTTCAGCATAATCAGTATAGGTTAAGATGATATGTTTTTTAGTTTCATCAATTTTACCAGTTGCGATGAGATTATTAGTTGCTGTATCTCGAATTTCAAAGTTTTGTGATTCTATATAAAGAGCATCTGAAACATCAATAGTAGTTGTATCACCGGCTTTAACATCTTTACCTGATAAATCAAAGTTTGCGTTTAATCTGAATGTAACCCATTGTGGCAGGTCCCCATCAAGATTTCCACCTTTATTATTTGTGATGTTAAGCGAAGTAATCGCATCTACAGACTTACTAGAACCAGTCAACTCTGATACTTCGGCAGAAGCCTTTGTTAAAGTAAGAGAAATTATGACTGTTAATAAACACATGATGATAGAAAAAAATCCAATTTTTTTCATATTCATTTCTATCTGTCTCCTTTGTTTCTAATTAGTTATTATTTAATGTTTATTGTAGCAATATTTATTTTAAAAGTCTAGTTTTATAATTGAAATAATTTGAATTATTTACTAAAAAATTGTTATTATAAAATTACTGTATATAAAGATTGCTTTTTTTCTTATTTTTATACTTTTTAAAAAACAATATAACAATTTCTTAAATGTTTTCAACAAAAAAGCCATCCCAACTTTATTAGATGAATGGCTTTTAGATTAACTTATTTCTTTAATAAACTTAGTGCTTCTGCATCCGCAATAATAGTCACATCCGAATGATTTTGCAAACTACTTGCTGGTAGATTTTCAGTCACTGGACCTTCAACAGTTCCGGCAATAGCTTCTGCTTTTGATGGGCCATAAGCGAAGAGAAGAATAGATTTGGCATCTAAGATATTTTTAATACCCATTGAAATAGCTTGTGTTGGTACGTCTTCGATTTTATCAAAGAAACGAGCATTAGCCTCAATGGTAGACTGATCAAGGTCTACAAGATGAGTTTGGCTATCGAATGGAGTTCCTGGTTCGTTAAATCCAATGTGACCATTTCGACCAATTCCCAAGATTTGCAAATCAACCGGATGATCAGCAAGAATTTGATTATAGCGTTCTACTTCTTCTTCTGCATTGTCTTTAACTCCACGAGGCAAAAAGCTTTCTTTAAATGGCTTTTTATTGAACAGATGTTCTTGCATGAAATAACGATAAGATTGAGGATTATCTCCATCTAATCCTACATATTCGTCCAAGTTGACACTTGTAAGATTTGAAAAATCAAGGTCACTCTCTACGATTTCTCTGTAGAACTCAAGTGGACTGCTACCTGTCGCAAGTCCTAATGTTTGAGCACCCTTTGCTAACTTTTCTTTTAAAATTTCAAAAGCTACTTTTCCACCTTCTTCAGGATTTTTTACTTGAATAACTTTCATAATTGTTCCTCCACATTTCTTTATTTCATTATATGGTATAGACCAATTTTTGTCAAGTGTAAACGGTTTAATGTTTTAAATTTTATTGGATAAAGTTAAGTAAAAAAGAAGACTAAACTAGTCTTCTCTTTTAAAACTGTCAGAATGAATTAGTCTTCTTTTTTCTTTCTTGACAAAGCATAACCGGCAGTAGCTAAACCAATAAGTGCTGAATAAGTCATGAATGATTGTTCAACTGAACCAGTATTTGGTAATACTCTCTCTGAATCTTTTTGATTAGTTTCTGATTTTGACTCTGACTTAGACTCTAGCTTTGGTTCTGGTTTAGGCTCTGGTTTTGGTTCCGGCTTAGGCTCTGGTTTTGGTTCCGGCTTAGGCTCTGGTTTTGGTTCTGGCTTAGGTTGTGGTTTTTCATCTTTCTTGATAACCACAACATTTTTATTCCATTCAACAACTGGTTTTTCTGTTTCTTTCTTAACAGGTTCCTTCACCAACTCAGGTGCTTCTGGTTTAACCGGTTCACTTGGTAAGACAGGTACAGTTTTATATTCTGGTTCTGTCGGTGGAACTGGTTTTTCTTTAACAGTTGGTACTTCTGTCAATTCTGGTTTTTCAGGTTTAACTGGAGGTGTTGGTTCGGTTGGTTTAACTGGCTCTTCACCTGGATCTTGAGGGAAGCCAACGTTTGAGTTGATAGAGAACCAATAGAGAGTTGCTTCGCCTGTTGCGTTAGCACCTTTTGCTGTAAATTCAAGATGACCATCTTTCAAAATAACAGCACCACCACCATAGTAAAGGTAAGGGCTCTTAGGATCATCCCAACCCTTAGTTTCACTTGAAGAGTCTGCATTAAATGTAGCACCTTGAGCCATGTATTGGTTTTGTTCTTTAGCAGATACTTCTTTTGTAGATGAATCTTGGTCTACACTTGAATTTGGAAGTTTAATAAACTCTTTGTCACCAATGTTTACAGACTCAACGTGAGGAGTATCTTGGTGTTTCATTTTTGGTGTGTATCTCAAAACACCGGATGTAGCGTCTACAGTGTAAGAACCGATAACGTCTGATTTATCACCAAATGTGTAATCTTCAGTACCAACTGAGTGACCATTTCCGCCACCAGATGCGTTCACTGTTGTAGCATCAACTGTTGTTTCTTCAGTTACTTTGAAGGCATCATCAACCCATGTTGCTTTTTGAGCAACAATTTTCAAAAGATTATCAGCATTGATATCAACTTCTGCACTACCGAAGTCAGCTTTACCGCTTTTCACAACAACGTCTGCACCATCAAGTTTTGGTTCACTTCCGTCTGAATATGGATCCCAAGTTCCACGAACTGTATTGCCTTCGCTATCTTTAGCTTCAACAACTAGAGGACGAGGTTTGTCATTTTCAACATAAGATGCACCATTCCAGTGGTTAAGTGAGTTAAGGGCAAGGATTGCATTGTGTTGTGACAAATCAATCAATTGGTCATTTTCATCATAAAACTCAATGTCAACACCAACTGTAACTGGGTTTTCAGTATCAGTTGAGCTACCAATTGTCATTGTAACCGCTGGATCGTTATAAATTTGAACGATTCCTTTTCCATCTGATGATGGAAGGCTCTTCACTTCGTATTTATAAACAACTTTTGCAATACGTTTTTCTTCACTACCTTTTACAATTTTAGCTTGAGTAAGTCCTGTGTATGTCACATCAAATTTGTCTCCGACTTTTACTATTCCCCACTCAATTTCATTATTGGCATATGGATTTGTAGTTGTCACATCAGAATCTTGTAGATTCTTAGTTTCATACATCTTAGTAGCTTTACCATCACCGTACATACGAGCTTGACCTTCTTTTGTCAAGTAAGTTGTTAATCCAGTTGTTTGGTGTGTGATTTTAGTTGTTTCACCATCAGCAAGTTCTTCAGAGAGGAATGTCAAATCTTGTTTGTATTTCTCAGGATTTCCACCACGCTCTGCAACCATCTTATTGAAGGCATCTTTAGCATCATCGTATTGTGCTTTTTTCTTGTTGTAAATTCCGAGCTCAATCAAGTAAGCAGCTTGTGCTTCATCATAAGCAGCTTTTTTAGTCTTGTAGTCAGCTAATTTAGCTTCATATTCTGCTTGAGCTAATTTATTACTTTCAGTAGCTTCTTGATTTGCTGTTACAGATGCATTGTATGCTGCAAGTGCTGTGTTATATTCTTCAAGAGCTTTTTCATAAGCAACACGTGCCTCTTCATTACTCTGTTCTACTGCTGTTTTTTCTGCTGATTTTTCAGTCAATTCTTTTTTATAAGCAGTAAGTTTTTCGTTGTAAGCTTCAAGCTCTTTATCGTAGTTTGCTTGTGCAGCAGCATTTTTAGCATCAACTTCAGCTTTTTCTTTTTCGTAAGCTTCTTGATTTGCTGCTACTTCAGCTTTATAATCAGCTACAGTTTTATTAATATCAGTAACTTGTTTTTCGTAATCTTTAGCAGCAGCTTCCTCTGAATCTTGCTTTTTAGTCTCAGTTTCTTTAACTTCAAGACCTTCATTTGTGGCAGCAGTTTTAGCTTCTTCCAACTTCTCTGGAACCGCAACTTCTTTTGTTTCTTCTCCAGCTACTGTTGTAGTTGAAGTAACAGGTGTCGTTACTGATGAAGTTTCATCGGCTGATACAGTGACAATACCTGCAGCAGCAATCACTGTTGCGACTGCAACAGAACCAAAAGCAACTGAGGTTTTTCTCAAGGCATACTTAATCGTTTTATTATTCTTTAACGATGACATGACAATTCCTTCTTTTATTTTAAATTTAAAATGTTCTCAAGTATAAAAGATTTGATTCTTAAAAACATACTAATTTTATCAAAAAAAATATGTGATTTCAATAATTTTCATTTTCTTTCAATAAAATTTCATAAATATTTCAAAATAATAAAAAGGCCTTGCTCTTTCGAGCAAAGCCTTTTCATTTCAGAACTAAAATCGTTAGTTCATCGCTAAATGAATGCGATTTTGTATATTTTATTCTTCACGTTTTTTACGTTTTACAACCAAACCTAGACCTACAAGACCAAGCGCAGCACCAAGTGCAGCAACTCCAGATTTAGATTGTTCACCAGTATTTGGCAACTCAGGACCTTTAGGTTTTTCTGGAGTTGGTGGTGTTACCGGTGTTGGTGGTGTTACCGGTGTTGGCGGCGTTGGTGGTGTTGGCGGTGTTGGTGGTGTTGGCGGTGTTGGCGGTGTTGGCGGTGTTGGCGGTGTTGGCGGTGCTGGCGGTGCTGGCGGTGTTGGTGGTGTTGGCGGTGTTGGCGGTGTTGGCGGCGTTGGTGGTGTTGGTGGTGTTGGCGGTGTTGGTGGTGTTGGCGGTGTTGGCGGCGTTGGTGGTGTTGGTGGTGTTGGTGGTGTTGGCGGTGTTGGTGGTGTTGG
>ERZ772909.1365-NODE-1365-length-13610-cov-4.605017_pt1 | contig 13610 bp, 16 predicted proteins | sample MGYA00511137_ERZ772909 | MGnify/ENA primary metagenome ERZ772909 (study PRJEB29015, sample SAMEA2738095) | human oral metagenome | biome: human oral; feature: human-associated habitat; material: saliva | place: China | collected 2270 ... | reverse complement strand
TGCTTCAGGAACCTTAGCCGCCGCATCCAGAATCATCTGGTAGGTCGTGTAGATCTCACCATAGCGGTCCATCTGGTCACGGAAAATGTTGGTAAAGACGAAGAGGCTAGGCTTGATATAATCACAAATCCGAGACAGGCTGGCTTCATCGATTTCCAGCACTGCGATATGTTTGCCAGATTTGCCTTTTTTAGCAGTCAGGAAGGTTGTGGTAATCCCGGTAATCATATTGGCACCGCTAGGATTGGTCACTACTTCTCCGAAAGCTTCCTTGAGAATGCCCACCGTCAAAGCTGTAGTCAGAGTCTTTCCGTTGGTTCCTGTAATAACCACAACTTCGTAGTTCTTGGCTAAGTTTTGCAGAATGTTTTTGTCAAATGTGAGGGCAACTTTCCCTGGCAGAGTTGATCCGCGTCCCATTTTGCTTAGAACAAAGTGGGAGGACTTGCCTGCTAGGAGGCCCAATGCTGTATTTATCTTCATAAGAAATATTTTATCATAAAAAAGTAAAGAAGGTTACAGAAAAATATCCTTAAAAGTGATATAATGGTTGAGAACCGTTTGTTTTTGACTGGGAGGGCCACTATGCAATGAATTTTCAACAACTAAACAATCTCCAATACTGGTCTAATGTATTCAGTAGTCCCTGGAGTATTTTAATCAACATTATTGATATTGCCTTAGTTACATGGATCTTATATCATTTTGCTAAAGCGATTGCCGGTACCAAGATCATGATTTTGGTTCGTGGGGCTTTAGTTTTTATTTTGGTGCAGATTCTGGCCAACATTATTGGATTGACGACGATTTCTTGGTTGATCAACCAGGTTATCACCTACGGGGTGATTGCGACGGTAGTGATTTTCTCACCAGAGATTCGGACTGGTCTTGAAAAACTAGGTCGAGCGACCGAAATTTTTTCTGCTGCTCCAGTCAGCAGTGAGGAGAAATTGATTCAAGCCTTTGTCAAGGCAGTGGCTTACATGAGTCCACGTAAGATTGGTGCCCTGGTGGCTATTCAAGGAACTCGAACACTGCAGGAATATATTGCGACTGGAATTCCTCTGGATGCGGATATTTCTGGGGAGCTGTTAATCAATATTTTCATTCCAAATACGCCCTTGCATGATGGAGCTGTTATTATCAAGGATAATAAGATTACAGCTTCCTGTGCCTATTTGCCACTAACAGAAAGTACAGGTATTTCCAAGGAATTTGGAACTCGGCACCGGGCTGCGATTGGCCTTTCGGAAGTTTCAGATGCCTTTACTTTTGTCGTGTCTGAGGAAACAGGTGGTATTTCTACGACACATAATGGAGTTTTCAAGCACAACTTGAGCTTGAATGAGTTTGAGCTACAACTGCGGGAAGTCCTGCTATCAGACAAGCATGAAAAACTGAGTCTAAAGAATCGTTTATTAGGAGGATGGAAGAATGAAAGAAAGTAAAAAAATTCTTTATATTGTCTCCTCTTTATTCTTTGCGATAGTTTTGTTTATTTATGCGACCTCTAGTAGTTTTCAAAACAGTATCAGTATTCGACAAGTGACCTCGGAAACCTACAGCAATACGATTTCCAATGTTCCGATTGACATCAAGTACGATAGTGAACGTTACTTCATTAGCGGCTTCACTTCAGAAGCTAGTGTTGTTTTGACGGGGTCTAATAGAGTGACCCTAAGCAGCGAAATGCAAGAGAGTACACGGAAGTTTCATGTGGTAGCGGATTTATCCAATGCATCAGAAGGAACGGTCGAAGTGCAGCTGAAGGTGGAAAATCTACCAAGCGGCTTGTCTGCTACGGTCAATCCACAAAAGATTTCAGTCAAGATAGGCAAAAAAGCAAGCAAGAAAGTGCCAGTGAAGTATCTCATCACAGTCAGTCAGGTTGCGGAAAATATTTCTATCACAAATGTGAGCTTAGAGCACGAAGAAGTGACGGTGACCAGCGATGAAGAAACTTTGGAAAAAGTCAACTATGTCGCAGCAGTTTTGCCAAGCAATGTCACTATTTCAGGAAATTATAGTGGGGCAGCTTCCTTGCAGGCCATGGATGCCAATGGGAATGCTTTGCCAAGCGTTGTGACACCGTTTGAAACAACGATGAAAGTTACGACAAAAATAACACATTCGAATTCGTCAAGCTCAAAATCGAGCTCAAGTTCGAATTCATCTAGTAAATAAATGCAAGATTTGAAAGGAAAATTTTAAAAATGGGTAAATATTTTGGAACCGATGGTGTTCGTGGAGAAGCTAATGTGGAATTAACGCCGGAATTGGCCTTTAAACTGGGCCGTTTTGGCGGATATGTTCTGAGCCAACACGAAAGTGAAGTTCCTCGGGTATTTGTTGGCCGTGATACGCGTATTTCGGGAGAAATGCTGGAGAGTGCCTTGATTGCAGGTCTGCTTTCTGTGGGGATCCACGTCTACAAACTAGGTGTGATTGCTACCCCAGGTGTTGCTTACTTGGTCAAATCCGAAAAAGCTAGTGCGGGTGTCATGATTTCAGCTAGCCACAATCCTGCTCTCGATAATGGCATCAAATTCTTTGGTGGCGATGGTTATAAACTGGATGATGAGCGCGAACTCGAAATCGAAGCATTGCTGGACGCAGCAGAAGATACCCTTCCACGTCCAAGTGCAGAAGGTCTAGGAAAAGTCATGGATTATCCAGAAGGCTTGCGTAAGTACCAACAATACATCGTTTCAACTGGTTTAGATCTTGAAGGAATGCACGTTGCCCTTGATACGGCAAATGGTGCTGCTTCAACCAGTGCCCGTCAAATTTTTGCTGATTTGGGTGCCCAGCTGACTGTTATCGGAGAAAATCCAGATGGTCTCAACATTAACTTAAATGTAGGCTCTACTCATCCAGAAGGCTTACAAGAAACGGTCCGTGAGTCAGGAGCAGCGATTGGTCTCGCTTTTGATGGCGATAGTGACCGTTTGATTGCTGTTGATGAAAATGGCGATATTGTAGATGGTGACAAGATTATGTACATTATCGGCAAGTATCTTTCTGAAAAAGGCCAATTAGCTCAAAACACCATTGTGACCACCGTTATGTCCAACCTTGGCTTCCACAAAGCCTTAGAGCGTGAAGGCATCAATAAAGTAGTGACTGCTGTCGGTGACCGCTATGTGGTAGAAGAAATGCGCAAGAACGGCTATAATCTAGGTGGCGAGCAGTCTGGACATGTCGTTATCATGGATTATAATACTACTGGTGATGGTCAATTGTCAGCGGTGCAATTAACCAAAGTGATGAAAGAAACTGGCAAGAGCTTGTCTGAACTTGCAGCAGAAGTGACCATTTACCCACAAAAATTGGTTAATATCCGTGTCGAAAATACCATGAAAGATAAGTCTATGGAAGTACCAGCTATCAGAGACATTATTGAAAAAATGGAAACTGAAATGGCAGGAAACGGCCGCATCCTTGTCCGCCCAAGTGGAACAGAACCGCTTCTGCGTGTTATGGCTGAAGCGCCAACTCATGAAGAAGTGGACTATTATGTGGATACAATTGCGGATGTTGTCCGTGCTGAGATTGGCATCGACTAAAAAGCAAGATAAAATTCAAAAGATTGGAGAAAGTCCCTATCTGGGGCAAGTTCTTCAATCTTTTTTGGTGACAGGGTGAAAACTCTCTTTTTCCTTTTCCTTTCGTAAATATTTGAAAAAGTGTGCTAATCGTGTTAGAATAGAGAGAGTAATCTTGGAATTGAGGTAATAAAGTGGCTTTTGGAGATAACGGACAACGTAAAAAAACTGGATTTGAAAAATTGACAATGCTGGTTATCGTAATCATGTTACTTGTAACGGTTGGTGCAATTTTTGCACAAGCTATCAGCGCAATCTTCTAATCCTAAACGCTGCAAGGCGTTTTTTTAGAGTAAAAAAGAAGCGAGAATTTATATGAGTATGTTTTTAGATACAGCCAAGATTCAGGTCAAGGCTGGCAAGGGCGGCGATGGCATGGTGGCCTTTCGCCGAGAAAAATATGTACCCAATGGCGGACCTTGGGGCGGCGATGGCGGCCGTGGTGGCGATGTGATTTTTGTCGTGGATGAAGGTCTCCGTACCTTGATGGACTTCCGTTACAATCGTCATTTCAAGGCTCAATCGGGCGAAAAAGGGATGACCAAGGGAATGCATGGCCGAGGAGCGGAGGATTTGATTGTCCGTGTACCGCAGGGGACGACCGTGCGTGATGCTGAAACTGGCAAGGTAATTACGGATTTGATCGAGCACGGTCAACGTTTCGTCGTAGCGCATGGCGGCCGTGGCGGTCGTGGTAATATCCGCTTTGCCACACCTAAAAATCCTGCTCCGGAAATTTCTGAAAATGGGGAGCCGGGTCAGGAAAGAGAATTACTGCTGGAGCTAAAAGTGCTGGCCGATGTTGGTCTGGTCGGTTTTCCTTCGGTTGGTAAGTCAACCCTTCTGAGTGTGATTACATCAGCCAAGCCGAAAATCGGAGCCTATCACTTTACCACGATTGTTCCTAATCTGGGCATGGTTCGGACTCAGTCTGGGGAATCTTTTGCGGTAGCCGATCTGCCAGGGTTGATCGAAGGAGCCAGTCAGGGCGTGGGCCTAGGCACCCAGTTTCTTCGTCATATTGAACGGACACGGGTCATTTTGCACGTTATTGATATGTCTGCCAGTGAGGGGCGCGATCCTTATGAGGATTACCTTGCGATCAATAAAGAGCTGGAGTCCTATAATTTGCGCTTGATGGAGCGGCCACAGATCATTGTAGCCAATAAGATGGATATGCCTGATAGCGCAGAAAACTTGAAAGAATTCAAGCAAAAACTGGCTGCCAACTATGATGAATTTGAAGAGTTGCCACAGATTTTCCCTATTTCTAGTCTGACCAAGCAGGGGCTTGCCACGCTCTTGGATGCAACGGTTGAGCTGCTGGATAAGACGCCTGAGTTTCTGCTTTATGAAGAATCTGATATGGAAGACGAGGCTTATTATGGCTTTGACGAAGAAGCGCCAGCCTTCGAAATCTCCCGTGATGATGATGCTACATGGGTGCTTTCAGGTGATAAGCTAGAAAAACTCTTTACAATGACCAACTTTGACCGCGATGAGTCTATTATGAAATTCTCCCGTCAGTTGCGCGGTATGGGGGTTGACGAAGCACTTCGTGCGCGTGGTGCCAAGGATGGAGATTTGGTGCGCATCGGTAAGTTTGAGTTTGAATTTGTTGACTAAGGAGATATGTAATGGGTGATAAACCGATATCTTTTCGAGACGAAAATGGCAACTTTGTCTCAGCAGCAGATGTTTGGAATGCAGAAAAGCTGGAAGAACTCTTCAACCGGCTAAATCCAAATCGCAAACTTCGCCTTGAGCGAGAAAAATTGAAAGAAAATCAATAGTTGAAACCAATCCTTTGAAATGAAGGAATGAGTGACAGTAGTCATGCTGCCTCATTCCAGATTTCAAAGGATTTTCTATTGGAAAAAACAAAAAAAGCCAAATCCAATTTCTCGGAAATGACTTTGTATCAACATTCTTTTTAATGTCAATACGGTTCTTATTTGAGACCGTATTTTACAAAAGTATACTCTGTAATATTTAAATCCTTATTAAATCAACGTTTCTAAAGGGAAAGTAACTGTAAAATATTATATATATAGCGTATTGTTAAACCAAGACGGTACCAAAAAGGTACCAAAAATTAAGGTTTCGGAGCTTATAAAATAAAGAAAGATGTCTCAGGTGTTTGAGATTTTTTTTGACAAGAAAAAACTCTTGAATATAATCCAAGAGTAAAACGAATAGGACCAGTGGTGGAGCGGGTTCTTTACAGCATAAAGCTGAAGGCAGTACCTAACCTGTACCTAAAACAAGTACCTTTGAGCAAACTGTTACCAGTCACCCGACATCATCCTATCCTTATCCATAGTTTAGTATAAATAAGAGAGAATGTCAACAATAATTTTTATTACCTTTATTTGGGCTTTTTTTATTGACTTTTTTTGTAATGAATGAGATAATAAGAACACGAAGAAGTATCTCATAGATACACCAAACCCCCGAGGACGGCCAGGTCTCTCGAGGGTTTTTTTGTGGTGTTTTGGGCTAGCCTTAGCGTTTGTCCTCGTCATCTAGCCACTTGATGAGATAGTGAGCCAGTATCTCAACCGTGATTCCGAGTAAGAGCTCGAAGAAGTAACTCATAGAACAACACCTCCTTTCGCATTAATTTGCGGAAGGTAGCTTCAGCAATTTGTATTATATCACAATAAAAGACTCTAAACTAGAGCCTTTTATAATTTATCTTAAAAATCGCCGTAGCGCTTTAGTTGACTGACGTACTGAGCGATCAAGAAAGCGTAATGCAGAAAATGCAAGCATCCAACCAAATAGTGTTTTTCTCATAGCGTTACCTCCTCACTAAATAGTATACCACAGCTTATTTTTTAGCTGCGATTCCCTTGACGGTCTTCTTTTTGAAAAAATCGATTTTTTCAATCGGAGTCATATTGCGATATGTTTTGATAAAATCACGATAAATCAGATACTTTTTATCAGGATCAAGTAAGTCATTAAAGAGGTTAATAATTCCAGTTTTGAAGGTATCAATATCCTCAATAACAAGAAGAATATAAGGTGATTTTTGTATTAGATGGATGTTATAGTTATCCTTGAGACGAATTTCTAAAACATTGATAGCCAGGGCATTTGACCAAAACGATTCTCCCTGTTCATCTGAGGTAAAATAAGGCTCAATAATGCTAAGTGGATAGGCTGATGGTATATAGTTTCCAGTGATTTCTTTAAAAACTGACTGTAGGAAACCCAGTAATATTTTTCCAGAAAATGTAGCGGGTTGTTTAATTTTGTGTACTAAAGGTTTGTTAATATTGTTCATCTTTTTCTCCTTGTTCATTTATTCCATGGTTCTCTTGACAACAAGTAACCTAGTCTTTTTTAGCCTTTGGCAATCGATCGTCAGCTTTTCAGCCTGACGACTCGACTGTCTTTAGTCTAAAGTCGACTAGCTTGTTATCAAGAGACTTTCACGGCATAAAGTGCTTAAAATATATTTTTTTCAATCATGTTTTTAAAACTTCGAGCGACTGACATAATGGTTATTCTTGGTGGACGTATTTGATTTATGACATGTAACATTCTGCTGAATTCTTTAGGATGCATGTAATTTCTTGCTGTTTTGCGCCAAAACGCAAGTTTTTTATTTACAGCATTTAATTGCTCACCCAATCGTTTTATGCTTTCATTGAGTTTTTTATTTGCGTGTTTTAGGTTATCGACTTCTGATTTTAGTGTACGATTTTCAGATAATATGTGATCACTCTTCATCAGTTTTTTAGCTAAGTTATTCTGTTTAGAAAGTGATTGCTGTAATTGCTGTTCAAGGTTGCTGTTTTCATGCCTTAGCCTATTATTATCCAGGGCATGTTGGGAGACTGTATGAAAGAGTCTGTCATAGGTTTCTTTATCCATTTTTAGTTTTCCGTCAAATGTACGTCTGACTAATTTGTCTTTTTTCATTTCTTCAATCTGTAGAGGTTGAATAGACTCCAAAACAGCTATATCATCTAGTAAAGCATCTTTCTCTTTTTCTAGTTGTTTTAGTTTTTCGGTTTTATCAACTATCTTTTTATCAGTATCATCTAGTAAGCGTTGCTTTTCTTTAAATTCTGCTGTTTCGAGGTGTTTCTTCTTGCTATCAGACTCCCCACGTTGCAAATTATATCCATGTTCGTTCAGGTATCTAGGAAATGCCTCCTGGATCTCTTTCAGTTGGTCACGACTGCCAAATAATGATTTAGAGCTTAACTTGCCATTTTGCATAGGCACAAGTCCTAAGTGCATATGTGGCGTACTCTCGTCAAGATGTACCATAGCATAAGCGATATTACTATTACCGTATCTTTCAGCAAAGAAATTTTTTGCTGTTTCAAAAAAATTCTTAATCTGATCTGGACTCATATTTTCAAAAAATGCCTTATCTGATGTAATAATCCATTCATTACACAAAACGGCATCTTTACGTAGAGCACGTTTGGAAATTTTATTATCGTTGATGTATTGTTTAATCTGCCTATCGTATGGGATAGAGCGGTCACGGTCGGTTAATTCATAGTTTAGGTGAGTTTTTTCTGGGTCAATATCCTTGTTCGAGTGATTTTCAAAAATTCGTTCATTGTGACGATAGGCACCACCAAGATTTCCAGATTTCATTTTTTGCATCCTAGCTACTGCGTAACTCATAGCTTGTTCTCCTTTCTCGGCTCAAAGGGTCGCCGAGCTGGTGGCGGAAGATTGCCACCAGGACTAAGTGACCCATAGGGTAGATTTTTTCCTGAAGGATCGGCACGACTTCCATGTAAAGTGTAACGCACTACACTTTACTCCGTAAATGTGCGTTCTCCGAAGGGTCTTGCAGACGGCACATCGCTCCGAATACAGGAGCGACATCGAACCACCTCTCGAGCCACAAGAGGAGTTTCGACTATACTCGCCGAAGCGAGTGGGGCACTCTATCAGTGCCCCAGGGTCGGACGCTTCGCATTGTCCGACAAATGCCGTCAGAAGACGGCAAAGGCTAAAGCTACAAGGAAAGCTATAGATACAGTAGTGAGTGCAATCATTAAGTAAAATCGATGTTGTTCCAATCGTTCAGCATAATCTGCCCAAGCTTTTAAATTTTGTTGCTCACTCTTCCTATAGCCTTTCAATAGTTGCAAATCTTGTTCTAGTTGTTTGCCTTGTTCTTTAGCCTCCTCTAATTCTTTCTCAAGTTTAATCACATCATTTTCAAAATGATAATCTTCAAGTATTCTAATGCCTATTAAATCAAGGTTTTCAACCTTTTGGTTGTCTAGGTATAAATGACCTTTCAACCTCTCTTTATATTTTGGAGATCGTATCCGTTTATAGATGGATTGACTACTAACTCCCAGGCTATCAGCGTAGTCTTTTATTCTCATTTTAGGCCTCGTAACTCCTTGTTAATACTGGATTTTCAACCAAATGGTTGAAAGCTATTTTTTGTTTCTCTTCCCCCATAATAAGCAAGCTGTTTTTCTAATATTGGTCGTTCATGTTTTAATAAATCTTTCATCAATTTCAGATAGTCAATATCAGATGTTTTATAGGTCTGTAAAAGTTTCTTGTATTTTGTACGTGTGTTTTTACTGACTTTGTTCCAGATTCCTTTATCACGAGTAAGGGCAAGTAAGTAAAGTTGAGCCTCTATGCCTAAACCTTCAAAGTTAAACGGTTTAAAGATAACAGAGTCAATGACTTCAAATATTTCTTCAACCGAGCGACTGCGGAGCTGAAATTCTAAGCGCCACCAATGCTGGAACTGCTGGGCAAATTTCTTGTCTTCATCAGAGCCATTTTCTAATTGTTCAACTTTTTTGTTATAGAGTCTGATTTGCTTTTCTGACCTGGAGGCGCCTAGATATTTAGTTTCTAGTTTTCCATTCTGGTCTCTCCATTCTTTGGTAGCAGTAGGGCGGCCTTTCTTTTCAAGAATAAACTCACTACAATCAATTTCAAATATATCAAAAGCTAAATCAACTCGAGAGATTGCAATATCTTCAAGATATGGTATAATTGTATCTAAGATATTAATATCAATCTGTCGGAGTTTATTGGGGTTAAACTCTATCCTGAAAGGGCGAGCATTAAAGGCTTGTCCTTTTAATTTGTCGTAATCTAGGAGGAGTCTAACGTGACTTCCGTCCCGAGTGATTGCCCTAAACATATCAGTCATAGCAGTCTGGACTATAATGGCTGTATGGTTTTCTATCAAACTTTTGAGATTAAGGAGTTTGATAGGTTTGATATAAGCTGTAATAGTGATGTTGTCCAAGCTAACTTTTAATTCCAAATCAACCTCCTTTCTTGTAGAGGTCGCCTATCGGCGCCTCTTTTTTGTCTGCGCAAAGACCTCCGTAAAATGACATTCTTGGGGGGCAACCCCAAGCCGACTTCGTCGGACCATTTTCATTTTGCTACGGTCAAACTTGCCAAAAAATGGGTGCAGTAAAATCCCACGAAATGGGAACATAGCGGGCTGTTAGAGGAGCCCGCGTTATAAATTTTGAGAAAGCTCAAAAATTTAGTCTCAAAATATCGTTTTCAAAATATTTTCATAGTCATTTTCATAACTGTTTTAGGACTAGAAATTTTGTAAATCTGAAACAGATTTTTGAAAAAGGTCAACTCTTTCAATCAAAAATATTTCTAGTATTTTTTCGATGATATCTTCAGGGGGAATCTGCTTGTTTTTCTTGTATTTAAAGAATCGGTCCTTAGCTTTTTTCATTTCTCCTAAATCATCAGACACATCAGCAAATAGCAACTTATGTAATTCAAACCAACGTAGTTCAGATTGTTTACGGACAACCTCGAAGTTTCTCCAAAAACGTCTACCCTCATCTAGCTTTTCAAATTTCCTAAATAAATTCTCTCGTTCTGCTTTACGGTATTCTTTTGGCAAGAGTGTCCCAACATATTCTGGAGTCATGTTCGAATAGATGGCTTCTTTTGTTACAACAATGGGGAGTTTTAAGGAACTATCAACGTCTTTCAAAATCTTTCTAACAAATTGACTCAATGTAATTTGTGTATTTAATTTATACTTCAACATCTTAGTACTTAATAGTTCAAATATATCAGTTGACCTAAAAAGCCATTCCATCAGCGTTTTAGTATCTATATCTTTACTTGAGAATACTTGATATTCAAGATGATAGCTATCCAATCGTGACTGGATGGCCTGATTAAGTTCTGTATCTTTTCCAAAGTAAACCTTTATCATATTTACACCTCGTTAATATAAGTCATGTATGGTAAGTTATGGTTATAATAGCTTGTATTCCATTGCCGTTCACGTTCAATTAAGTTGACAGATTCCAAGCGTTGTAAAACGGCTACCATAGTCGATCTGGCGCAGGAAAATTTTTTTGCTAGATCCTCAATTCTATATGCTAAGTAAATATTCCCTTTGTCATCTACCCAACCTTTCTCTATTGCCTCTTCTTGTTTGTTTCTTAGCACAGAATAGACAATAACATCAAGAGGTATTAAATCCTTATAGAAATCGTCTTGAAATAAGACTTTAGGTATTAAGTAATAATCGTCATCGTAATTCATATTTCTCACCTTTCATATTGTTGTAGCCATTGAGCGACTTTGTGTTTATCGTACAAGGTCACTCCGTCAATAACCATGTGGGGCATGCCTTCACGTTGCCATTTGACAACGGTAGTAGTGGATACATCAAGCCAACGGCACAAGCCTGCCATCCGTAGCATGGGTTTATAGAGCTCCTGGTCCTCAAAAGCTTTTTCGATTGCTTTCTGAAGCATGGTATCGTAACGAGCAAGCAACTTCTTTTCTGTTGCTTTTGGGAGATGAATGGTAAAGTTTTCTGTCATATTCTGACCCCTTTCTTAATTTTATAAGCTCCGAATCAACTTGTTACAACTTTTTTGTAACTGAATATATTTTATTACAAAAATAATGTAAAATCAAGTACGGATTACAATTTTTTTGTAAAAAAAATAATTTATGATATAATAAGCCATAAAATGGAGGTGAACAGATGGACAATAAAGTTAGAGAATTGAGAATACAAACAAAAAAAACGATGAAGGAATTATCTAAGGAGACTGGTATAGGTTTATCAACTATTTCCAATTACGAAAATGGCTATTCAAATCCTAAAAAGAAAAATGCGCAAATTCTTGCAGAATACTTCGGAGTGTCTATCCCTTACTTACTAGGGCTTGATGATAACCCTGTACTAGTCAATCCAGGATCAGCCAAAGAAATTTTTAAAGGCTTCGCCAAAGTGCTTCAGGGAAAAAGTACGATTGAAAATAAAATCACTAAATGGACTCCTTTTGGTGATGACCTTGCTATTATACTTAAAGAGCTCAATCAGTCAGAGGCATTGTCTGACTACATTGATTTTTTAGCAAGCAAAAAAGACTTTAACCCTATTTTGGTTAAAGCTATTAAGGAATTTATAGCTGATGAGAAACAAGGTCTTATTCCTTTCCTGATTAACAAATCAGGAGCAGAAGACTCTCCTTATCATTATGTCTGGGAGGCATGGGTAAATTCTGACGAATACAAGAGACGGCAAGAAGAGAAGAAGAGTAAGAAATAACTGACAATCATGATTTCTTTATTTTATAAGCTCCGAAACCTTAAAAAATAAAGGAGAAATTAGAATGTCTATTATTAAATATAAGGCTAAAAAATCTAAATCAGGTTATCTTTATAAGGTCAGAATCTACAGGGTAATTGATGGCAAACGTCAGGACTTCTTTAAAAGCGGTTTTAAGAGCCTTAGAGAGGCTAGACAGTATGAAGCTATGATTTACCACAAAAAAGCGTCAGGGGACCTCTCAGGGCTTCTGAGAGTCTCTGAGAGACGTTTTGATGAAGTTTTTGAGGAATGGTTCAAAACTTATCAAAATACAGTAGAGAGGACAACAAGCGTCCGTACAGATGACTTGTTTAGAATTCATATCTTGCCAGTTCTTGGAAAGATGAAAATTTCCAAAATTACTCCTTGGCAATGCCAGGACTTTATTACCGAGAAAGGTCAGACTTTTAGAAATATCAAACAGGTCAAATCTTACACTAGTCAAGTGTTTGATTTTGCTTTGAAAATGAAATTGATTACAGACAACCCAATGAAGCAAGTGATACTCCCAAAAAGAGAGCGGAAGAAGTCAGATAACTTCTTTAACGTTGAGGAGTTGCATGAGTTTTTAGCTATTATTAAGGCAGAAGAGCCTTATAAAAACTATGCCTTATTTCGTTTGTTGGCCTATAGTGGCTTAAGGAAAGGGGAGCTGTATTCTTTGAGGTGGTCTGATATTGATTTTGATAATCAATTACTTTCTATCAGCAAAAACCTAGGTAGAATTAAGGGGAAAGCAGTTGAGAAAAGCACCAAAAACAGGTTTTCTATACGGCAAATCCCTTTAGATACTGAGACAGTCTCGATTTTGAAAGAGTGGAAACAAAAGAGCAGAAGAGAAAAGGGGCAACTGTCAGTTACCCCATTGATTGATAGCGATTATATGTTTACTTTTGTTGATCGAGACGGAAAGATAGAACCTTTATATCAGGACTATATCAATAGTGTTCTAAAGCGGATCATCAGGAAACATGACTTGAAGAAGATAACTCCTCATGGATTCAGACATACTCATGCTACCTTGATGATTGAAACGGGTGTAGATCCTGTTAATGCAGCCAAAAGGTTAGGTCATGCAAGTAGTCAGATGACCCTGGATACTTATAGCCATTCTACAGTAGCAGGAGAGAAGAAAGCTATCACAAAATTTGTAGATTACCTGGATAGTGCAAAAGGTTAGTTTTCCAAGACGGTACCAAAAACGGTACCAAAAACGGTACTAAAAACAAAAAAAGCCAATTCCAATTTCTTGGAAAAGGCTTTGTATCAACGTTTTTAAGCAATAAATACGGTTGATTATTTGAGACCGTATTTTTTGTTGAAACGATCCACACGTCCATCTGCTTGAGTGAACTTTTGACGTCCAGTGTAGAATGGGTGTGAGTCTG
>ERZ772909.1364-NODE-1364-length-13622-cov-7.499373_pt1 | contig 13622 bp, 7 predicted proteins | sample MGYA00511137_ERZ772909 | MGnify/ENA primary metagenome ERZ772909 (study PRJEB29015, sample SAMEA2738095) | human oral metagenome | biome: human oral; feature: human-associated habitat; material: saliva | place: China | collected 2270 ... | reverse complement strand
ACCTGGTCGGCACCACCTACGGCCTGCCGAACACGGTCATCATCGAAACCAAGTCCGGCGTGGAGCCCTCCGTGGCAGACCAGCACCTCTGGGATGCGGGCATCACCCCCGCGAAGATTTCCAAGTTTGCTACCGGCATGGCGGCGCTGAACCCGCAGCTGGCAAGCAACAAGTGGGCTGAAACCCTGAAGAACTGGATGCACCTGGAACCGGTCAATGGCACCCGCCTCAACCTGGATGACATGACCGAAGAGGACTACCAGAAGCTGCTGACCTAACACTACGCAGCCGCCTAAAACGGCAACCCGGGATGTGCGGGTAGGGTAGCGCACCTACCTTACCCGCACCCCAGCCCCTCATCTATAAAACCCCGAACCGAACACAATACCGGCTTTATTCGCCCCACACAGGCAATAACCGCTCTCACACATATTCACATTTCACATACGTCTTACCCCTGTGGCGCTGGCTCTACGCGAGTAGTCACCCAAACACAAAGGAAAACCCGTGAAAAAGAGCAATATGATTAAGAGCGCAACCTCCATTACCCTCCTGGCCGCCCTGGCGTTGACCGGCTGCTCGGCAGTCTCGACCTCGAATGCCAGCGCTACTGCCACTAGTGCAACCAACACCTCCGCGTCGAGCACTTCGGACACCACCTCGAAGGTGGCAGACTCCTTCTCCACCGACGTGAAGAGCGGCGCGAAGCTCGCAGAGGACACCCACTACTCCGCGAAGGACGTCACCTGGGACTCCTCCAGCGAAGTTACTATCGATCTTTCGAACCCGACCACAACCGACGGCGTGACCGTCAGCGACGGCGTCATCACCATCACCAAGGCGGGCAACTATAAGCTCACCGGCACCTACGAGGGCCAGATCAAGGTTGAGGCCGCCGACAGCGATATGGTCCGCCTGATCCTGAACAACGCGACCATCACCAACTCCACCGGCGCGGCAATCAACGTGGTTAAGGCGGACGAGGTCGCCATCTACACCGCCTCGGGCACCACCAACACCGTCTCGGACGGTTCCTCCTACTCCGATACCGCCAGCCCCGACGCAGCTATCTACTCCAAGAGCGACCTGACCCTGGCGGGTGAAGGCACCCTGAAAGTTGAAGGTAAGCACGAAGAGGGTATCCACACCACTGACGGCTTGGTCATTGCCTCCGGCACCCTGGAAGTGAACGCGGCAAACACCGGCATCAAGGGTAAGGACTACGTCGATATCCTGGACGGCACCATCACCGTGACCGCGAGCCAGGACGGCATCAAGGCAACCAATGACACTGACGGCAACCGCGGCTGGGTACGCCTGAGCGGCGGCACCGTAAACATCTCTGCAGGTGATGACGGTTTCAAGGCTGAGCGCGTGCTGGAAATCTCCGGCGGTACCCTGAACATTACCCAGTCGAACGAGGGTATTGAGGCGCGGTACATCAACATTCTGGACGGTACCGTGAACGTGACCAGCTCGGATGACGGTATCAACGCCTCGTACAGCACCACCTCGACCAGCACCACCTCGACCGGTACTGAGTCGGCTTCGACCTCCAGCACGCAGACCACCCAGAGCAACCAGACTGCACAGGGTAATGCGGCACAGGGCGGCCAGGCACCCGCAGGTGGCGGTCAGGCTCCCTCCGGTACCATGGGTTCCGGTACCATGGGTCAGCCCCCGGCTGGCGGTGGCGCAGGCGGCGGTATGCACGGTGGCATGGGCGGTGGCGGCGGCACCTTCGAGGTCGTCGACGCAACCATCAACATCGCCGGCGGTACCGTCACCGTGAACGCGAACGGCGACGGCATCGACTCCAACGGCACGGCAACCCTCTCCGGCGGCACTCTGATCGTGAACGGCCCCTTCACCGGCGGTAACGCCTCCCTGGACACCAACGGTGACCTGCTGCTCAACGGCGCGACCGTGACCGCGGCTAACTCCGGTGACATGTTCGAGGCGCCCTCGACCAACTCCACCAGCGGCTACGTGAAGATCAGCAATGTATCGAACCTGAGCGCAGGCACCACCGTACAGGTGGCAGACTCCTCCGGTAACGTGGTGGCAAACTACAAGGTGACTAACTCCAACACCGCGCTGATCCTGGTCTCCAGCTCCAAGATCACCAAGGGCGAGAGCTACACCGTGTACACCACCACCGATAGCGTGGATGCCTCCAGCACTACCCTGGCTTCTAACGCCACCTCGCTGGGTTCCTTCACCGCAAGCTAGGCGGCAGGTAGCCCCTCAAGCCCCGTGCTGGATGTCATGACCGGCACGGTACCCTCTCTGAACCCGGTCTTGTGAGTGAGCCGGTAGGGGAGACCCTAGCCCCGCATTGGATGTAGCGATACGTCCGGTGCGGGGCTCTGTGGTATCTGGTGTGCCGGGCAAAGAGCGGGCTTTGGGCGCTCACGGTGAGGCGGAGGCTACGCTGCGCTCGCCACGGGTGCAAAATAAAACGGTTGTTCCGGTGCGAAGAAGTGCTCTGATACGCAAAATAGGTGACGTTCAGCGAGACATTCAGGGCTGAAACAGGGTACTCTATAGTGTAGTAAAGACTGTTGAACGATCCGAGAGCGATGCGCCGCGCGTGCTGTTCGCCTCGGACAGGATGAAAGAGGGGGTCACGCCATGGGGCGCGGCCGTCAGAAGGCTAAAGCAACAAGGCAGGCTCGGGAGATGAAGTACTTCAGCCCCGAGACCGACTACAGCGCACTCGAGCGCGAGCTCAGTAGCGCGAAGAATACGAAGTCCTCCGATTCGTCCCGCCGTCGCTATGACGACGAGGACGACTACTCGGCATACGCAGAAAAGTACGCGTCCTACGAGGATGAGGCATAAAGAATACGCGGAACGATTCGGTGCATATCGACCGAGCGTATTCGACAGATGATGAACCGGCTTGAGGCCCCGCCTGGGGTGCTCAGCCGGTTTTTTTCGTGCCCGCGGTTTGTGCGGATGCACTCAGGCGGATACACCCGGGTGGATGCGCGAGGAGGGGCAGCCCAGGGGGGCATAACTGTGCGGAGCACAAAGCCAATACACATGTTTATACATATGTACGCATAGCTCTACTTGGTAATAGAGCATAGTCAGTAATAAAAAAGTTTGAAATGAATAAGCATACATAGCTTCTGCATAGCTTAGTCATGCCTGGCACAGAGAATAGACCAGCATTCTAGAGACATGAACAACGAACAGAACATGACTCAGAACATTGACCAGGCCACCCAGACCGCAGCAGAACAAGCTAACGCAGCGCAAACCGCCGCAGAGCAGAAGCTAGCCAAGAAGAAGCTCACCCGTCGAATCTTCATCGGCGGCGGCATCGGCGCACTCGCAGTAGTCGGAGGCGGCGCAGGCTGGGCGTACAACCGCTACTTGGCAGAGCACACCGAAATTGAAGACACCACCGCCTACGAGGCGGCAGCAGCCCAGGCGAACGCAAGCGCCTCTGGCTCCGCTACCGCAGACCCCACCGAACTGACCGGCGTGAAGGTCAACGGTCAGAGCCTCACCGCTAACGAAGGCTCGATCACCATCACCTCCAACACCACCGGTAGCGGCTCGGATGCGGTCGTCTCCTTCGTAGCAGACATCAAGCTCGACAACGCAACCCTGCTGCGAAGCGCCTTCGCCAACAACAAGTTCGGCCAGAACATCATCGACACCCCCTCGAACATTGCCTCCGAACACAACGGCATCTGGGCAATCAACGGTGACTACTATGGCTTCCGTACCACCGGCATCGTGATTCGAAACGGTGTTGTCTACCGTGACTCCGGCGCTCGCGAGGGCCTCGCATTCTACCGCAACGGCTCCGTCAAGCTCTACGACGAAACCGCAACCAACGCCCAGACCCTCGTCAGCGAAGGCGTGTGGAACACCCTCTCCTTCGGCCCCGCACTGGTCAAGGACTCCGCAATCGTCGAGGGCATCGACAGCGTCGAGGTGGACACCAACTTCGGTAACCACTCCATCCAGGGCAACCAGCCGCGAACCGGCGTGGGCGTACTCGGCACCAACCATCTGGTCTTCATCGTGGTCGACGGCCGCTCCACCAACTACTCGCGCGGCGTGACCATGCCCGAGTTCGCCCAGATGTTCAAGGACCTCGGCTGCGTCAGCGCCTACAACCTGGACGGTGGTGGCTCCTCCGCCATGGTCTTCAACAATCAGCTGGTCAACCGCCCGCAGGGTGGCACCAAGGAACGCGGCACCAGCGACATCCTCTACATTGCAGGGAGCGCATCGTGATTATCCTGATACCCGCCTACAAGCCGGACCAATCGCTGGTCCGCCTTGCCCGGGCCCTGCGCGAACAGGACCCTAGCGCCGAAATCCTCGTGATTGACGATGGATCCGGCAGCACCTACGCGCCGATCTTTACCGAACTGCGCATCGACGGCGTGACCGTGCAGACCCACCCCGCCAACAAGGGCAAGGGTGCGGCACTGCGCACCGGCATCGCCTGGGCGAAAGCAAACCGCCCCGGCGAGGTCGTCGTCACCGCCGACGCGGACGGCCAGCACCTACCCCACGACATCTTCCGTGTGGGTGTGCGCACCGAAACCGCGGCGGCGGCAGGGCAGAAGAGCATTATCCTCGGCGTGCGTACCAAGCCCGACCCGAACGCCGGCAAAGAAGGCACTAGGGTGCCGCTGCGCTCCAAAATCGGTAACAGCGCAACCGTAGGCTTCTTCGCCCTGGCGACCGGCGCCCGCGTGGCTGATACCCAGACCGGTCTGCGCGGTTTCACCCCGCAAATCCTGGACTGGTTGCTGCAGATTCCCGGCGATAAGTACGAGTACGAGTTCTCCATGCTGCTGCGCGCAACCCGCGCGGATGTGGACCTTGTGCAGGTGCCCATCGTGAAGGTCTACGAGCCCGGCAACCCGACCAGCCACTTTAGGCCGCTGCAGGACTCAGCGCTCATCTACGCACCGTTGCTTGCCTTCCTGGCTTCCTCTTTCCTGACAGGCTTCCTCGTGGACGCTATCGCCCTGTTCGTCCTGGTGGGCATGGGCGTTCCGCTACTGGCGGCCGTGGTCGGCGCCCGCATCATTTCGGCGCTGACGAACTTCACCGTCAACCGAATGCTCATGCACGACGGAGGCGCACGCCCCTCCGCGTCCTCCTCGCTGGTACGTTACACCGTGCTGGCGGTGGGCATCCTCGCCGCCAACGCGGCTCTGATGGAAGCTCTGACCGGCTTGGGTGCGTCCCTGCTGGTCGCCAAGATCCTGACCGAACTGATTCTGATCCCTGTCAGTTTCGCGGTTCAGCGCCGCTGGGTCTTTCTACCCACTCGGTGGCAGGAAAATACGCGAGAGAAGGCAGTGGCAACTCACGCACCCTCGGGTTTGCGTGCGGTGAGCTACGAGTCCGCTCGCATGGAGGCTGCCGGTATTCGTACCGGTGTGCCCGCCTCCCAGGTACGCCCCTAGTTCGCATACCCTGGCGGCCAGTTCACTAGTGGCTAGTTCGCTAGGGGCTACCTACAAAACTTCTCCCACTCGTCAGTCGTGAGGGTGGGTGGGAGATGCAAGCTACCGCACCACAAGTGGCAGCATTCTGTTCACGAAAAGCCCCCGCTGAAAACTCAACGGGGGCTTTTTGTGCATATTGGCCTTCAGAAGCCTATTGGCTCACCGGCTTCTAAAGGATAACGCGCCGATTACTGGCCGGGAATCAGGCCGTGAGCAGTAATCAGGAACGGCGGGTTGTGGTTAACAGCCGGGTTGGTCACGTAACCAACACGTGCCGCACGAGTCGGGTGCTTGGGGGCACGCTTCGGCCAGGGCTTCGCAGCAGGGTTCGGGTCCTTCTTGCCCTGCACCATAGCTAGTGCGCTCGCCGCGTTCACAATGCCGGAGCCGCATGCGTTCACATCGCAGGTGAGCGGCTTGGAGCTCTGCTTCAGAATCTGCTTTGCGCGCTCAGCGGTCAGCGAGGGATCCACGGACTTCATCAGAGCAATCACACCAGCAACCTGGGGCGCAGCCATGGAGGTGCCGTCGTACTCGGTGTAGCCTGCGCCGGTGGACACGGTGGTACCCAAATCCACGGTGGACATGATGCCGCTACCGGGGGCGCTCACATCAACAAGCTTGCCGTAGTTGGAGAAGTCGCTACGCTTACCCTCCTGGTCGGTAGCGCCCACCACGATCGAGCCGCCGCAGTTAGCCGGAGCGACCTTGGAGGTGTCCTGACCGTCGTTACCAGCTGCAACGACGAGAATCGCGCCGCGCTTGTTCACCTCAGCAATAGCCTTGGAGTAGGTTGCGGGGCAGGTGCCCTCGCCGCCGAGGGAGAGGTTAATGATCTTGGCGGGGTTGGAGTTCGCGGGAACGCCCTCAACGGTGCCGCCAGCTGCCCAGACCATTGCATCCGCAATGTCGGAGTCATAGCCGCCGCACATGCCCAGAGCACGCACGGGCAGGATCTTGGTGGAGGGCGCCACGCCGACGATACCGCGCTTATTGTTCATAATTGCGGCGATAGAGCCGGCAACGTGGGTGCCGTGCCAGTTCGACTCGCTTGCCTCGGAGTCAGCACCGCAGACGCCCGCTTCTTCCCAGTTGCCCTGGTCGGTCGGGTCGGAGTCGCGGCCGTTGCCGTCACGGGCGATGGAGGGCTCGGTGATGAAGTCGTAGCCGGGCAGAACGTTCGCGTCCAGGTCGGGGTGCTTGACGATGCCGGAGTCAATCACAGCAACGGTCACGCCAGCACCCTGGGTGGTCTTCCACGCCTCGGGCGCGCCCAGGCCCTTGGTACCGTGCAGGTTCCACTGCTGCGGGTAGAGGGTATCGTTGGGCGCTACAACCTGGTTCGACGCCTGAGCGGCCTGAGCTACCTGAGCCACCTTGGAGGTGGTGGCGGTACGAGTGCGCGCGGTGGAGCGGCGCAGCAGGTCGGGCTCAACCGATGCGACGGAGGGGTTGGAGCTCAGGGTTGCCATGTACTTCTCCGCCTGCTCTGCGGTGAGCTTGGAGGAGACGGTCACCACGGTTGCCTTCTGGGCGGTGGTGCGCACGTAGTTGGTCTTGATTTTGAAGAGGTCGTCGACGCTCTTCACCTCGGAAGTGAGGCCCTGGTAGAGGGAGTCGCTCCAGGTGGCGACCTGGGTGCCTGCGGGGCTTGCCCAGTTGACGCCGCCCGCGTTTAGTGCGCTATCGGTGTAGGTGATAACGAAGCGGTTGAAGCCTGCCTTCTGCTGCTTGGAGCTGAGGGAGGAGATGGTGGTGTGCGCCTTGGCACGTTCGGCGCTGTTAGCCTTTGCGGGTGCCGCGAAGGATGCGGGTGCGCCCAGGGTTGCGACGAGTGTTGCTGCAGTACCCAGGCTCAGTGCGGTGCGTGCGATGCCGCGTGCTGAGGGGTGAGTGGTAAAAGACATCGGGGTCCTTTGCGTATGTGAGTGCCGGAAGCGGCAAGTGGGTTGGTTATTCACCCACATAAATGCACCTTCGAGAAAATATCTGCATTCTTTTGTGTATTTGCTTGTGAGGAGCGAATAGAAAAAGAAAATGCACATCACTGCATTGATGTGTATTTTTCTCTAAAACCCCCGTGCGGGAGTTCTTCGGAAGTAGTTTATGTGGTGAGATATCGCTATCCTAGCACCTTTTTCCAGGTATATAGCGGCTAAAACTCGATAGTGTGGCGTAAATAATGAGATTTTTCTTTCATGTAAATGCAGATAAAGAAATGCCTAGTCGAGGTATTCTGGTGCCTTAAAGTAAAGATTTAAGTTTCGCTCATCTTTGCATAAAATGATCTGCATCACAAAGGTTATTTTATTCATAAAGTAACCCGAAATGGTGCTAGAGTATCTCACGGTGCGTACCCGTGCATGCACATTGTGAAACCAATTCACAGCCCACACAATGCACCACACCTCACTCTTCCGTATTCACTCGTACCGAACGCACGCCCTCAACGCGAGTCGGCAACGCTACGCCGCATCGTGCGCACCCGGTACCACTCACCTCAAGGACGTCCATGCTTCGCATTGCTCGCCCCTCGCAGGCACGCTCCTCACAGCGTTCCCTGCTGAGCTTCGTCACCGCAACCTGCCTGCTCTCGGCAAGCGTGATCCCCGCCGTGGCGGCACCCACCGCGCAGGCCACCCAGCCCAAGGCATCTGCGGCGGCACAGGCTTCTCATACCGCCCAGATCTCCAATACCGCGCAGACCGCGCAGGCTGCACCCATGGCATACAACCGCTTCATCATCACCTACACCGATGAGGCGAAGAACGCCGCCTCCGCCGACGCCACCGCAGACCAGATTGACTGGTCCGCAGCCGCTGGCGCCCAGCAGGCAACCTGGGCCGACGCACTCTACGCGGGCATCACCTCTGAGGTGCAGAGCATTGACGAGCTGCTGAACATTAAGACCAGCTACGTCCGCTCCACCGCGCTGGATGCCAGCGTGGTCACCACCTCCGCGGAGCTCACCCCCGCGCAGGCGCAGCAGTACATGAACGCCCTGAGCGCGAACTCCAAGGTCGCCTCCGTCTCGCCCGATATGCGCCGCTACGCCACCGTGGACAACACCTCGGAGCCCGTCAAGATCAACGACCCGAAGATGAACCGCATGTGGTCCCTCACCGGTGAAAAGGGCGTCTCCGCCCTGGAGGCGTGGGGCACCACCCGCGGCAAGGGCGTGACTGTGGCGGTGCTGGACTCCGGCATTACCGCCCACCCGGACCTGGACGCTAATGTGCTGCCCGGCTATGACTTCATTGCCGAGTCGGCGTTCTCCAATGACGGCGATGGCCGCGACTCCGACCCGACCGATGCCGGCAACTGGACCGTAGACAACCAGTGCTTCACCGGTTCGAAGGCGACCGCCTCCGACTGGCACGGCACCCACGTGGCGGGCACTATCGCCGCTATCGCAAACAACAATGAGGGCATCGCCGGGGTGGCACCCGAGGCGAAGATTGTGCCCGTGCGCGTTCTGGGCGCCTGCGGCGGCTTCGATTCGGACATCACCGACGGCATTATTTGGGCTGCCGGTGGTAGCGTGCGCGGCGTACCCGCAAACCAGAACCCCGCCCAGGTCATTAACATGTCCATCGGTAGCGAGGGCACCTGCACCACCCCGTACCGCCAGGCGATTGCTCAGGCGAATAAGCGCGGCTCCATCGTGGTCGTCGCAGCGGGTAACAACAACTTTGACGCCTCGAAGTCTAGCCCCGGCAACTGCGAGGACGTCATCAACGTTGGCGCAACCGATAAGAACGGCAAGCGCTCTTACTTCTCCAACTACGGCTCCCGCGTGGACGTGAGCGCACCCGGTGGCGACCGCCGCTACTGGGGTGGCGGTATTCTCTCCACCTTGAACGCCGGTAAGACCGCTCCCGGTAAGGCCGACTACGCCGAGTACCAGGGCACTTCCATGGCGGCACCGCATGTTGCCGGTATCGTGGCGCTCATGAAGGCGGTCGACCCGAAGCTGACGTACGCTCAGGCGAAGAAGGTTCTGCAGTCCACCTCTCAGGGCGTTGAGTGCGACCAGTCCGCGTGCGGTTCCGGCATTGTGAATGCGGCGCGTGCGGTTCAGCAGGTCCGCTCCGACCGTGAGGCTGCTGATGCCGCTGCGGCTGAGGCGGCACGCAAGAAGGCTGAGGAGGAAGCCGCACGTAAGAAGGCGGCCGAGGAGGCAGCTCGCAAGAAGGCCGAGGAGGACGCTAAGCGTCAGCAGGCCCCCGCGCCTAAGGTAACCCCGGCACCTAAGGTGACCCCGGCGCCTAAGGCTACCCGCCCCTCCCGCCCGGTGACCCGCCCGTCTCGCCCGGTGACTCGCCCCTCGTACCCGTCGCGTCCGCGTTACGGCCACACTCCGCGTTACCGCTCCTGGTACGGTGCTTCTGCGAACACCTACCCGAGCAGCGGTTACCCGAATAATGGCTACCCGAACAGCGGCTACCTGGGTTTCGCGACCGGTAACCACCGCTAGTTATCTCCACTAGTCGAGTTAGAGTTTAGATACGAAAAGCCCCCGATGATTTCTTTCATCGGGGGCTTCGCTATGCGCTGTCGGATGGGCCTGGTACGGCGTCCGTAGCGGATAGTTTATTGTTCATTGACCTCGCGGGGCTTCTGCGCGGGGTTGGTGACCAGCGGCTCGTCCTGGGTGATGGGTTCGGCGTCACCGTTCAGGTCATAGACCTGGGCATCTTCGGGGATTTCCATCGCGGGGGCGCCGGGAATCCGGTCGTCAGGAATCTGGCTGTGGGCATCGGTGCGGTTTTCCTCGGTGGTGGCTACGGCCCCGGTGTCGTCCGCAATCTTGGCGTTAGACGCTCCGGCGCTCAGACCCTTAGAAATGATCTTGCGCGGTCGCAGGAAGGTCACCTTGCCGTTTGCGTCCAGGTTTCCAGCTTTTTTAGCCAGGTTGAAGCTGTTGATAATGCCTCGGCTGCAGAAATACTTATCGCACTTGATGCGGTTTCCCCCCGCGAGGGTGAACGCCTCCTCAACCTGTTTGGTGGTCATGGACGTGCCGTTGACCAGCTGCTGCGCCAGCAGAGCGGAGACGTGCGGTGCCGACATGGAAGTGCCGCTCTCGTAGTCGTAGCTGAACTTAGTGTAATCCGGGCGGTTAAGGCTCTTCATGGACAGGGTGAGAATGTCCTCACCCGGCGCCGAGATGTTAACCCTCGTGCCGTAGTTCGAGAATGACGCTCGCGTGCCAGCCTTGGTGGTTGCGCCAACCGTGATAACGCCCATGCAGTTGGCGGGCGCGTACTTGGAGGCTTCCGTGTTGCCGTTACCAGCCGCGGCGACCACGAGTGCGCCCTTGGAGCGGGCAATGTCGATCGCGCGCTGGTAAGCGGCGGGGCAGCGGGTCACAGTGCCGATAGACATGTTGATGATCTTGGCGGGGTAGGTGTTATCAGGCACCCCGTCAACGTGTCCGCCGGCAGCCCAGATGATGGCGTCGGCAATGTCGGAGGTGCGGCCACCGCATCGGCCCAGCACGCGCACGGGCTGCACGCGGGCGAGGTCGGCGGCACCAACCATGCCCATGCCGTTGTTGCCGCGGGCACCGATGATGCCGGCAACACTGGTGCCGTGCCAGGTGGAAGTGTGGGCGTTCGCCTGGTCCTTACAGAGGTTGTAGGGCGCGTAGTCGCCTTCATCCCTGGGGTTGGGGTCGCGGCCGTCGCCGTCGCGGGCACTGAGCGGGTCGCTGACGAAGTCGTAGCCGTTCGCCATGCCGGTGACCAGGTCGGGGTGCGGTACGTAGCCGGTGTCGAGTACGGCGACTTTCACGGTTGCACCGCGGCGCAGGCGTGCGTTACCGGTGTTCTGAACGCCGGTGGTGGGGTTGGTGAGGTTCCACTGCTTGCTGTACTGCGGGTCGTTGTACTGGAAGGTGATGTCGCCTTCTGCGGCGGGGTAGTTGATGTAGTCGGGTTCGACGGAAGCTACGTCCGGGTCGGAGGCGACCTTCGCCATGAACTCCTTTGCCTCATTTTTGTTGAGGGTTTTGGAGGTCTGGATGACGGCGTCATTGGTGGAGGTACTACGCAGGGTTTGGGTATCGATGTTCAGAGATTCACTGGCAATATCAACGGTGTCTTTAACGTCATTAGCAATGTCTTGGATTGCATCCCGATTGCCTTCGTTCTGCTGCTTACGCTGCTTGGCTTCGTCGGTGTAGGTGACGATGAATCGGTCGAACTTCTGCTGGGGGAGCGTACCTGGAGCAGGCGCGGTGGGGGTGTTAGGGCGTGCTGCGCCATTGCGCATCAGATTGAGGGGGCTGACGGGCCCTTCGATCTGGGGTGCCGCCTGGGCTGCTGCCAGGATGGCTTCGTCGCTGGGTGCCTGCGCGAGGACGGCGGGCAGGTCGCCTCCGAAGAGGAGTGCGCCGGCGGTGAGCAGGCTCATGGCTGCGTGTGCGGGGCGCTTGCGGCGGCGGTTATCGGGGTAGTGGCGAGGAGGTGTTTCGGCGCGGCATGCGCCGATGTATGGAAGCCTCATCTGGTTCTCCTGATGTAGGTGTGTTGGTGTGGACTGTGTGAAGTGTACGGGTGCGTTCCGTCCATGTTTGGTTTGTTGTTACGGGGCGGCAATGGGGCCTGTTTTTGGGCGCGCTGAAGTAATGAATGGGGTGAGGGAATAGCGTTTATTTGACCCTTTTTCGTCCCGGAAGAACTCATTTTTGGACGGTGTGTAACGTACATTTCTAAGGTATCACTTCAGGGTGAGCTTTAGGGATTTTTAAAGTATTTTTCACGGGTTAATGTGCATAAAATCAACCCGTGCAGGCTGAATAGTGCCTAATCATTAAGGGTTTATGTAAGTGAAACTTGAAAGTTTGGGTATGCGAGGTGAACGGCACGGTGCCCCTTGAGGGGTGGGTGATAAGTAAATGTTTTAACACTGTGGTGTAAGCACTGAAATGCATTAAAAATGCGGTTGATATTAAAAGATAAAAACCAACCGAAATATACGTGAAAATAAATAAAAAACCTGGTGGTACTCATAGTTGGCAGCGCTGACAGCACACCCTGCCTGCAGGCACACCCTGCCGGCAGACACACAAAAGACCGGGGCGGCCACCGCATGGGTGACCGCCCCGGTCTTTAGAATCATCAGCACCAGATAACCGGCGCTCGCTGTCTACCGAAGAAAGCGTCCTTAGGAAGCGTAGGAGCCCAGCAGGCGAACCGCGCCGCCGTCCACGCCCTTAGCGCCCTGAACGTAATCGGGGTTGTTAGCCTCGGGCTCGCCAGCGGCAACAACGTCACCCATAATCCAGGAGGGGATACCGCGGTCGTTCAGGCGCTTGGTAGCAGCCTCAGCCACGGAGGGGTCAACGATAGCAATCATGCCCACGCCCAGGTTCAGGGTGCGCTCCAGGTCGGCGAGGGGCACGTTGCCCAGCGAACCGATCAGGGAGAAGATCGCGGGAATCTGCCAGGTGGAGCGGTCCACGCGGCCCTCCAGGCCCTGGGGCAGAACGCGAGCCAGGTTAGCGGCCAGGCCGCCACCGGTCACGTGGGAGAAGCCGCGCACACCGCTGCCGGTGGTGCCGTCTTCGCCGTTGACGGGGAATGCCGCCGCCAGGTCCAGGCAGTCTGCCGCGTACACGCGGGTGGGTTCGAGCAGTTCTTCACCGATGGTGCGGCCCAGCTCGTCCACCTGGCGCTCCAGACCCCAGCCGGCAACGTTCAGGACTTTGCGGACCAGGGAGTAGCCGTTGGAGTGAATACCGGAGGAAGCCATAGCAATCAGCACGTCACCCTCACGCACGCGCTCGGGGCCGAGCAGTTCGTCTGCCTCGACCAGGCCGGTTGCTGCGCCCGCAACGTCGTACTCGTTTTCTGCGAGCAGGCCGGGGTGCTCGGCGGTTTCGCCGCCAACCAGGGCGGTGCCAGCCTGCGCACATGCGCCGGCGATACCGCGCACAATGTCAGCGATACGTTCGGGAACGACCTTGCCGGTGGCAATGTAGTCGGTCATGAACAGCGGCTTCGCACCGCACACGACGATGTCGTCCACGACCATGCCAACCAGGTCGTAACCGATGGTGTCGTGAATATCCAGTGCCTGCGCGATAGCGACCTTGGTGCCCACACCGTCGGTGGAGGTAGCCAG